>Ga0222429_100177_pt1 | contig 95370 bp, 86 predicted proteins | sample 1B50Ametagenome_FD_182475 | JGI IMG/M metagenome (GOLD analysis project Ga0222429, IMG submission 182475) | Enriched microbial communities from leaf-cutter ant dump, University of Wisconsin, Madison, United States - 1B50A (version 2) | ecosystem: Environmental > Terrestrial > Nest > Insects nest...
GGTCTACCACGACAGCCCGTTCGGCAAGGAACCGATCCCGCTGCTGCAGGAACGCGCCAAGATGCACGGCTTCGAGCTGCAGCTGCTGCCCGTGACGGCCCCCGGCGTGGAGCAGAAGTCCACCTGGCTGCAGGTGCGCCGCGACCGTCCCGACTACGTGCTGCTGTGGGGCTGGGGCGTGATGAACTCCACCGCGCTGAAGGAAGCGCAGGCCACCGGCTACCCGCGCGACAAGATGTACGGCGTATGGTGGTCGGGCGCCGAACCCGACGTGCGCGACGTGGGCATGGGCGCCAAGGGCTACCACGCGCTGGCGCTCAACGGCCACGGCACGCAGTCCAAGGTGGCGCAGGACATCCTGAAGTACGTGCACGACAAGGGCCAGGGCACGGGGCCCAAGGACGAGGTGGGTTCGGTGCTGTACATGCGCGGCGTGATGATCCAGATGCTGGGCGTGGAGGCCGTGCGCCGCGCGCAGGAGCACTTCGGCAAGGGCAAGGTCGTGACCAGCGAGCAAGTGCGCTGGGGCCTGGAGAACCTGAACCTCGACCAGAAGAAGATCGACGCCCTGGGCTTCAACGGCGTCCTGCGCCCGGTCTCGACCAGCTGCGCCGACCACATGGGATCGACCTCGGCACGTATCCAGACCTGGAACGGCAAGGAGTGGAAGATCACCTCCGACTGGTACCAGGCCGACGAGCAGATCCTCAAGCCCATGGTCAAGGCCGGCGCCGACAAGTACCTGTCGGATAAGAAGATGCAGCGGCGCGATCCGGCGGATTGCCAGTCTTGATGCGGGCCATCCCCCTGAGGCGCTGACGCGCCTTCCCCCTTCTCTCGCGCTGCGCGCGGGAAGGGGGACGCCACCGGCGCGGCGGGGCGGCCCTTGCGCGGTGGCCCTGGCCTGGGGGACGCCAGTATCGACGGTTGCCCTCGGGCAGCCGCCAATCGAAAGAGCCGCGCGCCGGTTCTTTCGATTGGCACCAAAGGGAAGATTCCATGGACAGCAAGAAAATCGTTCTCAACGTCAACGGCATCGAGGTCATCTACAACCACGTGATCCTGGTGCTCAAGGGCGTGTCGCTGCAGCTGCCCGAGAGCGGCATCGTGGCGCTGCTGGGCGGCAACGGCGCGGGCAAGACGACCACGCTGCGCGCCGTCTCCAACCTGCTCAAGGGCGAGCGCGGCGAGGTCACCAAGGGCTCGATCGAGCTGCGCGGCGAGCGCATCGAGAACCTCTCGCCGTCCGAGCTGGTCAAGCGCGGCGTGGTGCAGGTCATGGAAGGGCGCCACTGCTTCGCCCACCTGACGATCGAGGAAAACCTGCTGACCGGCGCCTACACGCGCAGCGACAAGGGCGAGATCGCCGCCAACCTGGAGAAGGTCTACAACTACTTCCCGCGCCTGAAGACGCGGCGCACCAGCCAGGCGGCCTACACCTCGGGCGGCGAGCAGCAGATGTGCGCCATCGGCCGCGCGCTGATGTGCAACCCCAGCATCGTGCTGCTCGACGAGCCGTCCATGGGGCTGGCGCCGCAGATCGTCGAGGAGGTGTTCAACATCGTCAAGGACCTGAACGACAAGGAAGGCACGACCTTTCTGCTGGCCGAGCAGAACACCAACATGGCGCTCAAGTACGCCGACTACGGCTACATCATGGAAAGCGGGCGCATCGTCATGGACGGCCCGGCGCAGGAGCTGGCCAGCAACGAGGACGTCAAGGAGTTCTACCTGGGCGTGGGCGGCGCGGAGCGCAAGAGCTTCAAGGACGTGAAGAGCTACAAGCGCCGCAAGCGCTGGCTGGCCTGAAATGCAGAACAACCCCCTGTGGCGCTTCGCGCCTTCCCCCTTCTCTCGCATCGCTGCGCGCTGCGGGAAGGGGGACGCAGCCAGCGCGGCGGGGCGGCCCTTGCGCGGCTGCCCGCGCCTGGGTCGCGCCAGTGGCACGCCAAGCGCCAGAATGCGTCATAAATTTAAAATTCATAGCTTTTAGCGCTTACTGGACAAGCGTTATAGGCCAATTTCATTCATAGGATCATTAGGACCCCAGGCATGACGACGAACTTCTACGACGCCCTGGAAACCCGTTCCACCGACGAGCGCGAGGCCGCGCTGCTGGCCGCGCTGGCGCAGCAGGTGGCGCACGCGCAGCGGGCCGCGCCGGCCTTCGCCGAGATTCTGGCGGGCGTGGACGCCGGCGCCGTCACCAGCCGGCAGGCGCTGGCGCGGCTGCCGGTCACGCGCAAGTCCGAGCTGGCCGCGCGCCAGCAGGCCGGCCGCGCCAGCACGCCGTTCGGCGGCTTTGCCAGCCACGGCTTCGGCGCGCGCATGCCGCGCGTGTTCGCCAGCCCCGGGCCGCTGTACGAGCCCGAGGGCGCCCGCCCCGACTACTGGCGCATGGCGCGCGCGCTGTACGCCGCCGGCTTTCGCGCCGGCGAGCTGGTGCACAACTGCTTTGCCTACCACTTCGTGCCCGCCGGCTCGATGATGGAGACGGCCGCGCACGCGCTGGGCTGCACGGTGTTTCCCGGCGGCACCGGCCAGACCGAGCAGCAGGTGCAGGCCATGGCCGAGCTGCGCCCGGCAGGCTACGTGGGCACGCCCAGCTTTCTGAAGATCATCCTGGAGAAGGCCGCCGAGATGGGCGTGCCCCTGCCCAGCCTGACCAAGGCCATGCTCTCGGCCGAGGCCTTTCCGCCGTCGCTGCGCGACTGGATGGCCGCGCGCGGCGTGGCCGGCTACCAGTGCTACGGCACGGCCGACCTGGGCCTGATCGCCTACGAGACCCAGGCGCGCGAAGGCCTGGTGCTGGACGAGGGGGTGATCGTCGAGATCGTGCGCCCCGGCACCGGCGACCCGGTGCCCGAGGGCGAGGTGGGCGAGCTGGTGGTGACCACGCTCAACCCCGACTACCCGCTGATCCGCTTCGGCACCGGCGACCTGTCGGCCGTGCTGCCCGGCCAGTGCCCGACGGGCCGCACCAACACCCGCATCAAGGGCTGGATGGGCCGCGCCGACCAGACCACCAAGGTGCGCGGCATGTTCGTGCACCCGGGCCAGATCGACCAGGTGGCCAAGCGCTTTCCGCAGGTGGGCAAGGCGCGCCTGGTGGTCAGCGGCGCGATGGCCAACGACCAGATGCTGCTGCAGGTGGAAACCACCGAGACCGCGCCCGGCCTGGCCGCGCAGTTGCAGGAGGCGCTGCGCGACGTGACCAAGCTGCGCGGCGAGGTCGAGATGCTCGCGCCCGGCAGCCTGCCCAACGACGGCCGGGTCATCGAGGACGCGCGCAAGTACGAATAGCGGCATGGCGCCAGGGCCGGCGCGCGCATGCTAGTGATTTCCTTGATGGCCCGCGCCCGGCCCTGCACCTATCATCGCCCGGCTTCTTACAAGGAATTGCCATGAAAACCCTGCTCAAGCTCTCCCTGGCCGCCACGGCCGTTGCGTTGGCCTTTGGCGCCGGTGCGCAGGATTTCCCTGCGGCCGGTAAAAACGTCACCATCGTCGTGCCCTTCTCGGCCGGCGGCCCCACCGACCGGGTGGCCCGCGACCTGGCCGAGGCGCTGCGCAAGCCGCTGGGCGGCGCCACCATCGTGATCGACAACGCGCCGGGCGCGGGCAGTTCCATCGGCACCGCCAAGGTGGCGCGCGCCAAGCCCGACGGCTACACGCTGCTGCTCAACCACATCGGCATGTCCACCATGCCGTCGCTGTACCGCAAGCTGTCGTTCAGCGTGCCCAACGACTTCGAGTACCTGGGCATCGTCAACGACGTTCCGATGACGCTGATCGCCCGCCCCACCATGGCGGCCAACAACTACCAGGAACTGGCCACCTGGATCGGGCAGAACAAGGGCAAGGTGAACCTGGGCAACGCTGGCCTGGGCGCGGCCTCGCACCTGTGCGGGCTGATGCTGCAGGACGCGTTGAAGGCCGACATGACCACGGTCTCGTACAAGGGCACGGCGCCGGCCATCACCGACCTGATCGGCGGCCAGATCGACCTGATGTGCGACCAGACCACCAACACCACGACGCAGATCGAGGCCAGGAAGGTCAAGGCCTACGCCGTGACCACGCCGCAGCGCCTGAAGACGCCCGCGCTCAAGGACTTGCCGACGCTCGACGAGTCCGGCATGAAGGGCTTCAACGTGACCATCTGGCACGGCCTGTACGCGCCCAAGGGTACGCCGGCGGACGTGCTCAAGAAGATCAACGACGCGCTCAAGCTCGCCGTCAAGGATCCGGAATTCATCAAGAAGCAGGAAGGCCTGGGCGCCGTGGTGGTTGCCGACAAGCGCGTCGAACCGGCCGAGCACAAGAAGTTCGTGCTGGCCGAAATCGAGAAATGGGGCGCCGTGATCAAGGCCGCCGGCACCTACGCCGACTGACCTGCCGCCTGCCCCAAAGAAAAACCGCCTGTCGCCAGGCGGTTTTTTTATCGAGCTGGCAGCCGCCCTACCAGATGACCTCGTAGCCCTCGGCCGCGCTGCGCCGCAGCATGTCGATGAAGGGCGCCGCGCGCTGGCGCAGGCGCACGGCGGCGTGCGGCAGCGCGGCAATCTCGTCGGCCTGGGCCGCATCCGCACCGTCGGCGGCGCCGGGTGCGCCCGCTGCCTCGTCGGCCGCCACGGCGGCCTGCAGCGCCGCGATGGCGGCGGGAATCTGCTCGGCGGTGATGATGCCGTGCGCATCGCCCGGCGACTTGCCGACGATCTCCAGCATGCGCCGGCCCTGCGCTTCGAGCATGATCAGGTCGGCCGTGGCGCGGGATTTGAATTTGTACAGCATGCGTTGGTGTCCTGTTGTCGTGCCCGTGCCGTGCTTCAGTGCACCACCACCGGGTTCTGCGCCAGGCCGGCGTAGCGGTCGAGCGCCTCTTCCACCTCTTCCTGCGTCGGGGTGTTGCGCTGCCAGGCAAGAATCTGCTGCTGGAACAGCTCGGCCCAGGAGCCGTCGAGGTAGACCTCCTTGCCCGAGCGCTTGTCCACGATCTCGAAGCCGTGCCGCACCAGCTGCGGCACCAGGATGTCGGGCTTGGGGGGCGCGGCGGTCAAGTCCGCGTCCGGCTGGATATGAACCACCACGAAGGAGTCCGAGTCATAAAGCATGTGCATGGCCGTTCCTCCGGTTGCTGTCTGCATGTCCGTCAGATGGCGGCGGTGGTGCGCAAGTTCAAGCCCCCGCTGCGGCCTTCCGACGGCCACAGTATTCCACGAATATCAGGGCGACGCGTGTTCATCCAGCTGCAGGTCGGCAAAGTCGCCGTTGTCTTCGCTCAGGCGTATGCGCACCGGCAGGTAGTCGAGCGCGGTGCCCAGCCATAGCTCGGCCTTCTGGTCGCCGGCCTCGCGCGGCAGGCGCTGCAGCTTGAGCGCCGGCGTCTGGCCCACGGGCAAGTCCAGCGTCTGCGGCCCTTCGACGGTGAAGACCCACTCCTGCACGTTGCGCGCGCTCACCGTGGCCATGGCGATGCGGGTGCCCACGGGGTAGCGCTCGGGGGCGGCGGCCAGCAGCGCCCCCAGCTGGATGAACACGCTCAGCCGATCCTGCGCGCCCTGCGCCAGCGCGGCAGGCTGCGCGCTGCCGCTGAAGCGCACCTCGTGCGCGGCGTAGTCGAACTGCGCCGTGCGTTCGTGCCGCGCCTCGTCGACAAAGCGCTCGGGCGCAAGCCCGGCGCCGGTGATGCGCCCTTCGCTGCGCTGCTGGCGCGAGCCCAGCAGGAAGGCGCTGATCTTCTGCCGCGCCTCGTAGCGCTCGCCCTCCTGGCGCCACTGCAGGCGCGCGCTGGCGCTGTACTGAAAGCCCTTGACCTGGCCGGCGACCTTGAACTCCAGCGTGCCAGGCGGCGGCAGGCGCACGGGCGCGCCGGCATGCCCGGACTCGGGGGTGGGAATGGATGCCGTGGGTTCGTCGGCGCGCGCCTCTGGCGCAGCCGGGGCCGGCGGCGCACCCGCCTCCTGGGCCGCGCCGTCTGTTGCCGGCTGCGCGGCCACGGCATCCGGTTCGGTGTCCGGCCCGATATCCAGCGTTTGCGGCTCCACCAGCGCTGCAAGCGCCGGGTCTATGCCCGGCAGCGGCACGGGGCTGGCCTGCGCGGAGGACTGCGCCGCCGGCTCGGGCGCCTTGGCCGCCGCCGGCTTGGGCCTGGGCCGGCTCGGGGGGCGGCGCTTGGGCTTGGGCGCGCCATGGGCCGCCGCAGGCCGGGGGGGCGCTGCGGCAGGCGGCGCAGGCGGTGCCAGCATGCGCGTGTCGAACACCCAGGCGGGCGCATCCGGCCCTGGCGCATCACGCCGCGGCCAGGCGCCCAGCAGCCAGGCGTGCACCAGCAGCACGCACGCCGTCAGCAGCCACAGGGCGCGGCGCGGCGCGGCCGGCGCAGGCCGCCGCCGTGGTTCATCTACACTGAAACGCTGAATTTTCAAGCCTTCCCGCAAGCCCCATGAAACTCGCCACTTACAAGGATGGATCGCGCGACGGCCAATTGCTGGTCGTCTCGCGCGATCTGGCGTCGGCCCATTATGCGACCGGCATTGCCAACCGCCTGCAGCAGGTGCTCGACGACTGGAACTTCCTCGCGCCGCAGCTGCAGGATCTGTACGTGCAGCTCAACGCCGGGCGCGCGCGCCACGCCTTCCCATTCGATCCGCGCCAGTGCATGGCGCCGCTGCCGCGCGCCTACCAGTGGGTGGACGCCTCGGCCTACATCAACCACGTGGAGCTGGTGCGCCGCGCGCGCGGCGCCGAGGTACCCGAGAGCTTCTACACCAGCCCGCTGCTGTACCAGGGCGGCAGCGACGATTTCCTGGGCCCGTGCGACGACGTGCCGGTGCCCAGCGAGGCCATGGGCATCGACTTCGAGGCCGAGATCGCCGTCATCACCGGCGACGTGAGGATGGGCGCCAGCCCCGAGCAGGCGCTCGAAGGCGTGCGCCTGCTGATGCTGGCCAACGACGTTTCGCTGCGCAACCTGATCCCGGCCGAGCTGGCCAAGGGCTTTGGCTTCGTGCAAAGCAAGCCGGCCACGGCGTTCAGCCCGGTGGCCGCGACCCCCGACGAGCTGGGCGACGCCTGGCAGGGCGGGCGCGCGCACCTGCAGCTGCAATCGACCTGGAACGGCCGGCGCGTGGGCATATGCGACGCCGGGCCGGAGATGACCTTCCACTTCGGCCAGCTCATCGCCCACCTGGCCGCCACGCGCAACGTGCGCGCCGGCTCCATCGTCGGCAGCGGCACGGTCAGCAACAAGGACTGGGCCAAGGGCTATGGCTGCATCGCCGAGAAGCGCTGCATCGAGACGCTGCAGGACGGCGCGCCCACGACCGATTTCATGCGGTTTGGCGACACCATCCGCATCGAGATGAAGGGGCGCGACGGCAACAGCCTGTTTGGCGCCATCGACCAGAACATCGCGGCGGCCGAATAATACAAGTAAAATATGGCTCAAAGCCATATCCAGCAAGCGCGAACAGCTATTTATTCAGTAGTCAAATAGCCGTATCCGGCTCGACCTGCACCAGGCAGTCGTAGAACGTCGGGCCGGCCCCCAGGTCGGTCAGCGCCTGGCTGGTCAGGTGGTTCATGTTGCGCCCGCCCAGGCAGAGCTTGTGCCACCAGATGCCCAGCGCATTGACCACGCCCACGCGCGCCCGCTCGCACACCTGGGCGTGGCAGCGCAAGCTCCCCCGGTCGTTGAAGACGCGCACCACGTCGCCGTCGGCAATGGCGCGCGCCGCCGCGTCCTGCGGATGGATTTCCAGCACGGGGCGCGCCTCCAGCGCCTGCAGGCTGGCCACGTTGACGAAGCTCGAATTGAGGAAGTTGCGCGCCGGCGGCGAGATCATGGCCAGCGGGTAGCGCGGCGAGCTGCCCGGCGCCTCGTGGTTGGGCACGTGGCCGGGCAGGCCGTCCAGCCCCCGGTCGGCCAGGCGCTGGCTGAACATCTCGCACTTGCCCGACGGCGTCGGAAAGCCGCCCTGGGCGAACGGCGCCTCGGGCACGGGCAGCGGGGCAAAGCCCTGCTCCAGCAGCAGGCCGAAGTCCACCGCGTCGCCGTAGGCCTGGCGGCACAGCTGCTCGTCGCTGTCGGCAAAGCAGGGGTCGGTAAAACCCATGCGCGCCGCCAGGCCGCGAAAGATCTGCGCGTTGCTGCGCGCCTGGCCCAGCGGCGCGATCGCCGGGCGGTTGAGCAGCACGTCGGTATGGCCGTAGGCCAGGTGCACGTCCCACTGTTCGAGCTGCGTGGTGGCCGGCAGGATGTAGTCCGCCCAGTCGGCGGTATCGGTCTGGAACAGCTCCAGCACCACGGTGAACAGGTCCTCGCGCGCGAGGCCTTGCAGCACCTTGCCCGCGTCGGGTGCCACGGCGGCGGGGTTGCTGTTGTAGACCACCAGCGCCTCGACCCGGGGGCCGAAGCCCGGGGCGCTGGCGCGCAGCAGGTCGTCGCCCAGCGTCACCATGTTGAGCGTGCGCGGGCTGCGCCCGGCCAGCAGGTCCGGGCGCTGCAGCACGTCGCGGCGCACCGGGAATTCACCCGAGCTCGACAGCAGCAGCCCGCCCGCGCGGTGGCGCCACGCCCCGGTCAGCGCCGGCAGGCAGGCGATCGCGCGCACCGCGTTGGCCCCGCCGTGCACGCGCTGCACGCCGTAGTTCAGGCGGATGGCCGCTGGCTCGGTCGTGCCGTAGTCGCGCGCCAGGCTGCGGATCTGCTCTGCCGGCACGCCGCAGACGGCGGCCGCGCGCTCGGGCGGCCACTGCAGGGCGCGCTCGCGCAGCTGCTCCCAGCCCAGGGTGTGGCGGGCGATGTAGTCGTGGTCCAGCCAGTCGTTCTGGATCAGCTCGTGCATCAGCGCCAGCGCCAGGGCGGCGTCGGTGCCGGGCAGCAGCTGGATATGCTCGTGGCACTTCTCGGCCGTCTCGCTCCTGCGCGGGTCGATGCAGACCAGCTTGGCGCCGTCCCGCTTGGCCTGCTGCGCCAGGCGCCAGAAGTGCAGGTTGCTGGCGATGGAGTTGCTGCCCCAGATCAGGATCAGCCGGGCCTGCGCGAAAAACTCCACACGCATGCCGCGCTTGGCGCCCAGCGTGTGCACCAGCCCCTCGCCGCCGGCCGTGGCGCAGATGCTGCGGTGCAGCAAGGACGCACCCAGCTGGTGGAAGAAGCGCCGGTCCATGCTCTCGCCCTGCACCAGCCCCATGGTGCCGCAGTAGCTGTAGGGCAGTATGGCCTCGGGCGCGCGCGCGGCGATCGCGCCCAGGCGCCGGGCGATGTCGTCCAGCGCCTCGTCCCACGCAACCGGCGCGAACTGCCCGCTGCCCTTGGGGCCGCTGCGCTTGAGCGGCGTGAGGATGCGCTCGGGGTGGTAGGTGCGCTCGGGGTATTTGCTGACCTTGGCGCACAGCACGCCGCCCGTCGGCCCGTGCGCGGGGTTGCCCTGCACGCGCGTGGCGCGGCCGTTGTCCACGGTGGTCAGCAGGGCGCAGGTGTCGGGGCAGTCGTGCGGGCAGGCGCCACGGACGGTGGTGCTGGGGCTTGGGGTCATCGGGGGGCGGCTCGGAAATACGGTTTTTTTTGATTTCACCATGAAGCGCCGACCCATGGCGCTCCAGGGGCCATGCCGGCTAGACTGTAGCGTTCGGAGAAAGAACCGCCATGCAAGTCATCGAATCCATCGCCGCAGCGGCGCCCGCCATTGCCGCCGTGCGCCGCGACATCCACGCCCACCCCGAGCTGTGCTTCGAGGAAGTGCGCACCGCCGACCTGGTCGCCGCCAAGCTGGCCGAATGGGGCATTCCCATCCACCGCGGCCTGGGCAAGACCGGCGTGGTGGGCGTCGTGCACGGGCGCGACGGCGGCGCCTGCGGCCGCGCGCTGGGCCTGCGCGCCGACATGGACGCGCTGCCCATGACCGAGATCAACACCTTCGCCCACGCCAGCCGGCACCAGGGCAAGATGCACGCCTGCGGCCACGACGGCCACACCGCCATGCTGCTGGCGGCGGCGCAGCACCTGGCGCAGCACCGCGACTTCGACGGCACGGTCTACCTGATCTTCCAGCCCGCCGAGGAAGGCGGCGGCGGCGCCCGCGTGATGATGGAAGACGGCCTGTTCACCCAGTTCCCCATGCAGGCGGTGTTCGGCATGCACAACTGGCCCGGCATGCCGGCCGGCACCTTTGCCGCCAGCGCGGGGCCGGTGATGGCCTCGACCAGCGAGTTCAAGATCACCATCCGCGGCAAGGGCAGCCACGCCGCCATGCCGCACATGGGCGTGGACCCCGTGCCGATCGCCTGCCAGATGGTGCAGGCCTTCCAGACCATCATTAGCCGCAACAAGAAGCCGATCGAGGCCGGTGTGATCTCGGTCACCATGATCCACGGCGGCGAAGCCAGCAACGTGGTGCCCGACAGCTGCGAGCTGCAGGGCACGGTGCGCACCTTCAGCGTGGAGCTGCTCGACCTGATAGAGCGGCGCATGCGCCAGGTGGCCGAGCACACCTGCGCCGCGCACGAGGCGCGCTGCGACTTCGAGATGGAGCGCAACTACCCGCCCACCATCAACAGCGCCGCCGAGGCGCAATTTGCGCGCCAGGTGCTGGCCGGCATCGTCGGCGCGGACAAGGTGCTGGTGCAGGAACCCACGCTGGGCGGCGAGGATTTCGCCTACATGCTGCAGGCCAAGCCCGGCGCCTACATCTTCATCGCCAACGGCGAGGGGGGCCACCGCGACGTGGGCCATGGCGGCGGCCCGTGCACGCTGCACAACCCCAGCTACGACTTCAACGACGCGCTCATCCCCCTGGGCGCCACCTACTGGGTGGAACTGGCGCGCCAGTGGCTGGCCAACCCCACGGCGTGATGCGGGCGTGACCTTGCCCTGCTGCGGCGCACGCCGTGCAGGGTGTGTCGCACAAAAAAGAACGATCGTGCGAATTTTGGCTACACTGCGGCCTTCTTCATCCCTCTTCTGACCGGAGACCTGCAATGTCCGACCTGAACGCCGTCTTTGAAGCCGCCGTGGCCAATTCCAAGAACCTGAGCGAGCGCCCCGACAACCCGACGCTGCTCAAGATCTACGCGCTGTACAAGCAGGCCACCGCAGGCGACAACGCCGAGAAGAAGCCCAGCTTTTCCGACATCGTGGGCCGCGCCAAGTGGGACGCCTGGGAAAAGCTCAAGGGCACGGCCGCCGACGCCGCCAAGCAGCAGTACATCGACCTGATCGAATCGCTGCGCGGCTGACGGCCGGGCCGCAGCCCGGCCGCAGCCAACCGCCCGCCGTCAGAACTGATAGCGAAGGCCGGCCTGGACGCTGCGCCCCACCCCTGGGTAGAAGGTGCTGGCCGGGGCCGCGCCGGCGTCCAGCACCGGAGCAAAGTCGGCCACGTAGCGCCGGTTCGCGAGGTTGCGCAGATCCACGTAGAAGGACAGGCCGCCGCGCAGCGTCGCGCCGAACTTCAGGCCCAGCAGCGCATAGCCCGGCGTCTTCAGGGTGTTGGCGTAATCGACCCACGCGCCGCCGGGCACCCAGTCGAGCGTGGGCGTGACGTAGAAGCCGCTGGCGCGCGCATAGGTCAGCGTGGTGCGCAGCACGTGGCGCGGCAGCCCGGGAATGGCGTTGTCGCCATGCTGCGGGTCGCCCTGCAAGCGCGCGTCGCTCCAGTTCCACAGCTGGCCCAGTTCCACCTTGTCGCCCGCATCCCGGGCCAGCAGGTTGCGCGCCAGCGTGAGCGAGGCGCCCAGCTCGATGCCCTGGTGCAGCGTGCGGCCGGCGTTGAAGGTCGCGGCGGGCACCGTGGGATCGACGGTGTACTGCAGCATTTCGCCGCGCACCCGCGAGCGGTAGTAGGTCAGGTCCCAGCGCAGCGGCCCGTGGCTACCGCGCGTGCCGACCTCGGCCGTCCAGGCGCGCTGCGAGGCCAGTGGCGCGAAGCGGCTGGCGGCGCCGAAGGTCTGCGTCAGGTCGGTGAAGTCGGGCACGTCCTGGCTGCGCGTCAGGTTGGCGAACACCTGCAGCTGCTCGCGCGGCGTCCACAGCAAGCCGATCTTCGGGTTCAGGCCGCTGTAGTCCGCCTGGTCGGAGGCGCCTTTGCCGATGTCGCTGTAGCGCCGCTCGTGGCGCAGCGCCTTCAGGCCCGCGACGACGGCCAGTTGCGGCGTGACGAAGCTGCGGTTCTCCAGGTACGCCTCGACGTTCAGCGCCTTTTGCCGTGCATTCAGCGTGGGCGCGCCCGCCGCGCCGCCGTTGTTGACGAAGCGCTGTGCCTCGTAGCTGCCGCCGGTCAGGCGCGCGCCCGCGATCAGTTCGTTGCGCCGGCTGCCCAACTGCCAGCTGCTGCGGTAGCGCGGCGCGACGCCCCAGGTGTTCCCGTTCGTCGTCAGCACCTGGAAGATCGGGTGAAACATGTCGGTGTGGATCAGCCAGCTGTCCACGTCGAGCTGGCCATCGCCCAGCGCCACGCTGGTGCGGTTGGCCAGCCGCTGCACGCGCATGTCGCGCGCCTGGTCCTGGGCCACCACGCCGGCCCCGGCCTTGCGCGGATCGCCCAGCGCGTCGGCCAGGCTCAGCGTGCCCGGCAGCAGCTGGTTGGTGGCGTAGATGCCGAGGTAGAAGCGCGTCTCGGCCGACGGCCCGAGCCGGTAGCCAAGATTGCCGTTGAACTGCCCGTAATTGCCGGTTTCGTGCGCGCGCCAGCCGTCGGCGTGCGAGGCGGTGAAGTTGGCCAGCAGATCCAGGCCGCCCAGCACGCGCGAGACCTGGCCGCTCGTCTGTGCATTGCCAAAGCTGCCGCCCGAGACCTGCACGATGTTGGGCGCGAGCGCGGTGTACGCCGTGGGCGTGACGAAGTTGATCGCGCCGCCCAGCGTGGACGCGCCGATGCCCAGCGCGTTGCCGCCCTTGTAGATTTCGGTGGCGCGCAGGCCCATGGGGTCGATCTCGTAGAAGTCGCCGCTGCCGTCGGCCAGGTTGGTCGGGATGCCGTCCTGCAGCAGCTCGATGCCGCGCACGTGGTAGCCGCGCGCGATGCCCGAGCCGCGGATCGACAGGCGCATCTCCTGCCCGTAGCGGCTTTGCGCGAGCACGCCGGGCGCATCCTGCAGCACGTCGCGCAGGTTGGACTGGTAGCGGTCGAGCAGCGTGGCGTTGTCGATGAAGCCGACCGAGCCGGCGGTCTGCTCGATGGCGCCGCGCTGGCGCGCGACGCTGGGCACGGTGAGCGAGCCGGGGTCGCTGCCGACGACGGTGACCGCCGGCAACGTTGGCTCGTCGGTGGTGGGAACTGCAGTGGCGGACTGCTGCGCGCGGCTGGCCGTGGCGCCGGCGCACAAGGCCAGCGCCAGGGCGGCGCACGGCGCCAGCCGGTGCGCGCGCGCGGGCATCGCAATGCGATGGGTAGACATGGAAAAACTCCTCGGACGGGCCGGCCGCGCGACGATCTGAACGCGCCAGGCCCGAAAACAAAACAGACGTCGACCGCCGCCACGCCGGCACCGCGGGACGATGCCCGGCGCCGTTGGGCGGGGGAGCGAAAGCAGGCGCAGTGCGCGCCATGCGTGCGGCGTTGCCGCTATCCGATGGAGACAGGAGGGCCGCGCGGGACGGCGATGCCAAACCGCACCGCGCTGGGCGGGTAGGCCGCGCCTGCCCGGGCAAAACCCTGCGGCAGCGCCGCGGCCTGGACGACCGGCGGCAAATGCGGCGGCGGCGCCACGCCCCCATGCGACATGGCGCAGCCCAGCAGGCAGCACAGGGGCAAGGGGCAGGAGGAGTGGTCTGGCGCGGGGGCCGCCGGGGCGGCATCGGCCTGCATGCCCTGCGTGCACACGTCGCCGGCCCACGGCGGCATGTCCGCATGCGCCAGCGCCAGCATGGGCATCGGCACGGCCAGCACGACGTGCAGCAGCCACACCCAGGCGCAGACGCCGACCGCCCATCGCCTCCTGGCCACGCTGAAATACGCTCCTGCCGTCAATCCGCCTCCCGCCCGTCGGTTGCCGCGTCCCGCTCGGCAGCGGGCACGGCGGACGATTGTGCCGGAGATTTCCCCCCGGCAGGCGCATCGCCCGGCTGCAGCGCATCGAGCGCCTGCCAGCGCCGCGCCGCGTCCTGCCGGGCCAGGTCGCGCACGGCCGCATGAAAGCGCGGCCAATCGTCGCCCTCGCGCTCGAACAGCGCCACGAACGCGTCCACGCGGCCGTCGTACGCCGCCTGCGCCGCCAGGCTGGCGTTGTTGGCCTGGCGCACCCAGTCGTCCATGCCCGCCAGGCGCGCCGGCGCCACGCCCTGCGCCAGCCACTGCGCGCGCAGCCGGGCGTAGGCGGCGCGCCAATCGGCAAACGCCTGCGCCTTGCGCGCCGCCAGGGCCGCCTGGCCGCCCGCCTGATCGGCCCCCTGGGCGTATATCCGTCCAAGCTCGGCACGCGCGGCCTGGGTCAGCGCGCGCCACTGGCGCCGGCGCTGCTCGCTGGCCGCGTAGTCGCGCTGCTGCGCCTGCTTGCCGGGCTGGGCCAGCCACAGCGCCACGCCCAGGCGCGCCACGGCGGTGGCGTAGGATTCGTTGAACTGGGTGTCGCCCTCGGCGTACACCTGCTGGTGCGCCAGCTCGTGCAGCAGCAGGCGCACGAAATCGCCCTCGGGCCAGCCCAGGAAGGTCGACAGCAGCGGATCGCCGCCCAGCCAGTTGCTGTAGCCCAGCGTGGAATACGCCGGCACGCCGTAGACGCTGACCTCCAGCCCCTGCGCCTGCAAGCGTGCGGCCTCGGCCTGCGCGTCGGCCTGCGCGAAATACCCCCGGTAGCCGATGCAGCCCGTGACCGGGAAGCACCAGCGGTGCAGCTCCAGCGCGTACGGCGGCGCGGCCACCACGTTCCACACGGCGTAGCGCCGGTTCAGCTGCGCGTAGCGCCGGTAGCTGGCGTTGTCGGGCAGCGCCAGGCGATCGACGGCGAACGCGCGCGCCTGGCGGGCCTGCTCCAGCCGGCTGCGCAACGGCGCCGGCGTGGCCGGGTCGGAAAGCCAATCGTCCAGCGGGCGCGCCGCCTGCATCAGCGCCACATGGCCGCGCAGCGACTGCCAGTAGTAGCCCAGCCGGCTACCGGTCTGCGCGCAGCCGCCCAGGGCCAGCGCCAACAGCAGCGTGGCGCAGGCGCGCGCCGCCCCGGTCACCAGCGCACGCGCAGGCGGTCGTAGGCGTAGTTGCCCAGCTGGCGCTGGGCGTTGGGCGTGATGTAGACCTTGTCGGCGAACAGATAGCGGTCGGCGTCGGCGTCCGCCACCAGGGTGTTGGCGTTGCACAGCAGGGAGTTGACCTCGCCCGCGCCGGTGCCGATGCCGGCGCCCGCGTCCACCGAGGTGCACACCGGCGTGTCGTTGTGGTCGAAGCCGTAGCCGCCGGACGAGCCCTCGAACACGTTGATGTAGTAGGCCGCGTCCACGTACAGCACGTTCTCGGCCAGGTCGGTGATGCTCACCAGCAGCGCGTTGTTGAAGCTGGTGCTGGCGCGGCTGAGCAGCGACTCCTGCTGGATCTCCTTGCCCCAGGGGGTGCGGCTCAGGTCGTAGGTGCCGGTCAGCAGGATGTGCCGGGCGCCGGCCTGCGTCAGGCGGTGCACCTGCGCGGCCAGGTCCTTGCCGGCCTGCGTGGCGGCGGCCACGAACTGGTCCTCGCTCTGCGTGCCGGCGCGCACGGCCATCATGCCGGCGACGATGTCGCTCACGCCGATGCTCAGCATCACGAGGTCGCCGTCGCCAAACTGCTGGCTGGCGGTAAAGCTGTCGATCTGCTGCGCCAGCGTGGGCGCGCTGCCGCCCGCCGCGTCGGGCGTGGCCAGCACGCGGGCGTTGCCCTGGGCGTAGCCCAGGCCGCCGGCGGACACCGGCTTCAGGCCCAGGCCGTAGAACGACGCGATCTGCAGCGTCCAGTTGTTGATGCTGCCGTTGTTGACGGTATAGAGCGCGCCTTGCTGGCCCACGTCGGCCGTGGCGTCGCCAAAGGTGACCAGCCGTGTGGGGGTGAATGCCGACTCGGTGGTGCTGGAACCGCAGGCCGCGAGCAGTGCGGCCGAAGCGCAGGCTACGGCCAGGAAACTGCGACGCATCCAATGTGCTGCCATGGTTTTCTCCAAAAAATTGGGCAAGAGTGTACGTGGTGCCGGGGTCATCCAGCGGCGGCGGCGCGCTGCAGGCGGTCGCGCACGCCCTCCCAGTCGGGCGTGTCGGGCGGCGTCTCGACCCAGATCAGCTTGACGCCGGCATCGTCCAGATCGCGCAGCGCGGCAAACAGTTCGCGCGCGGCGGCGTCCGCAGCCAGCGGCATGCGGCGCAGCAGCACGCGCCGGGACGCGCTCTTGAGCGCGGCGCGCGCGTACACCGCGATGTGCGCGGCGTCTGCGCCCAGCACGTCCAGGCCGGCCTGCAGCTGCGCCGCCGGCATCAGGCGCACGCGCGCCGTGGGCGCGTAGTGCGCCAGCAGCGTGCCGGACGCCCGGGGCGTGTTCGCCGCCAGTTCGCCGGGCGACAGCACCCGCTGGCCGCACACGCGCTCCACGTCGGCGCGGGCAATGCCGCCGGGACGCAGCAGCACCGGCTGGCCGCGGGTGCAGTCGACGATGGTCGATTCGATGCCCACGGCGCAGGCGCCGCCGTCGAGCACCAGCAGTTGCGGGCCCAGCTCCTGCGCCACGTGGGCGGCGCTGGTCGGGCTGATGCGGCCGAAGCGGTTGGCGCTGGGCGCGGCCAGGCCGTGAATGGGGCGCTCCAGCCGCTGGCAGGCCTGCAGCACGGCGTGCGCCACGGGGTGCGCCGGGCAGCGCAGGCCCACGCTGTCCTGCCCGCCGGTGGCGGCGCGTGCCGCATCGGGCAGGCGCGGCAGGATCACCGTGAGCGGGCCGGGCCAGAAGGCGTCGATGAGCTGCTGCGCGAACAGCGGCACCTCGCGCGCGTAGCGGGTAATGGCGCCGGCGTCGGCCACGTGGACGATCAGCGGGTGGTCGGCCGGCCGGCCCTTGGCGGCAAAGATCTGCGCCACGGCGGCGTCGTTGTCGGCGTCGGCCGCCAGGCCGTAGACCGTCTCGGTCGGCAGGCCCAGCAGTTCGCCGCGCGCCAGCGCCGCAGCCGCGGCCTGCTGCGACGCCTCCAGATGGCCATCGAGAATCACGGCGGCACCCTCTAGAACGGGGCAATGCCCAGGATCGCGGCGGCCCGCAGCGCGGTGGCGCGCACCGCCTCGGGCGTGGCGCCGGTCACGTTCAGGTGGCCCATCTTGCGCCCGGGCTTGGGCTCGGCCTTGCCGTACAGGTGCAGGTGGCAGCCGGGCAGGCGCAGCACTTCGTCCCAGGCGGGCGTGGCGGGCGCGAGCCCGCCTGCGCCGAACCACAGGTCGCCCAGCAGGTTGAGCATGATGGCCGGGCTGTGCAGGCGCGGCTGCACCAGCGGCAGGCCGGCCATGGCACGCACTTGCAGCTCGAACTGCGAAACGTCGCAGGCGTTCTGGCTGTAGTGGCCGCTGTTGTGCGGGCGCGGGGCGATCTCGTTGACCACCAGGGCGCCGTCCGCCAGCACGAAGAACTCGACGCACAGCACGCCGACGTAGCCGAGCCCATCAGCTACCGATTTTGCAGCTGCCAGCGCTTGATCCACCTGCGTTTGAGGCAGATTTCCTTGATAAACCTCGGTCACCGCCAGGATGCCGCCGCGGTGCAGGTTGCGCTGCACCGGCAGGTGCACCGTGGCGCCGTCGCGCCCGCGCGCGACGATGACCGAGCATTCGTGCGCCAGCGGCAGCATTTTCTCCAGCACGCAGGGCACGCCGCCCAGTTGCCGCCAGGCGTCGGCCAGTTCGGCCGCCGTGGCCACGCGCACCTGGCCCTTGCCGTCGTAGCCCATGCGCGCGGTCTTCAGGATGCCGGGCAGCAGCTGCGCGTCCACGCCCGCCAGATCCTCGGCGCTGGCGATGACGGCGTGCGGCGCCACAGGCACGCCGCAGCGCACAAAGTGCGCCTTCTCGGCGGCGCGGTCCTGCGCAATGGCCACGCAGCGGCCCGCCGGGGCCACCGGCAGGCTGGCCGCCAGGCGGTCCAGGGCGGCGGCCGGGACGTTCTCGAACTCGGTCGTCACGGCCGCGCACAGGCGGGCCAGCTCGGCCAGGCCCTGTGGATCCTCGTAGCCGGTGCGCACGTGGTGCTGGCTGATCAGGCCGGCGGGGCTGGACGCATCGTCGTCCAGCACGGCGGTGGCGTAGCCCATGGCCTGGGCCGCGTGGGCGAACATGCGGCCCAGCTGGCCGCCGCCCAGCACGCCCAGCGTGGCGCCGGGCAGGATGACGCCGGCGCCGCTCATGCGGCCGCCGGAGGGAGCTGCATGGCCCGCGCGGCGGCGGTCTGCTCGGCGCGGAAGGCCTGCAGCCGCTCGCGCAGCGCGGGATCGTGGCTGGCCAGCAGGGCCACGGCGAACAGCGCCGCGTTGGCCGCGCCGGCCGCGCCGATGGCGAAGGTGGCCACGGGCACGCCCTTGGGCATCTGCACGATGGAGTGCAGCGAATCGACGCCCTGCAGGTGGCGGCTGGCCACCGGCACGCCCAGCACGGGCACCACGGTCTTGGCCGCGATCATGCCTGGCAGGTGGGCGGCGCCGCCGGCGCCGGCGATGATGGCCTGCAGGCCCCGGCCGGCGGCGGCTTCGGCGTAGGCGAACATGTCGTCGGGCATGCGGTGCGCGGAGACGACGCGCGCCTCGTGGGCGACGCCGAACTGCTCAAGAATGGCCACGGCGTGCTGCATGGTCTCCCAGTCGCTGGAAGAGCCCATGACCACGCCAATCTGTATCGGGTTCATGTGTGGGGCGCGCAGGGCGCTTGCTGGGGGAAACCCGCAATTTTACTTTCTTGGCTTTCAATGCGTCAGCATGGCTGCGCCCAGGGTGATCGAGCGTATCGGCACGCGCACATCCTGGGTGATATCGCCCGACAGCTGCAGCGCCAGGTAGCGCGTGCAGCACACGCGCAGGAAGGAAGCGAAGTTGTCCACCACGCCGTGCTCGGCCACCAGCTCGTCGTACAGCCGGGTGCACAGCTGTGGCACGCTGAAGCCGTCGCGCGCGGCGATCTCTTCGAGCACCTGCCAGAACATGTTCTCCAGCCGGATGCTGGTGGCCACGCCGTGCAGCCGCAGCGAGCGGGCGCGGCTGGCGTAGAGCTGGGGGTCGGCGCTGATGAAGACCTGGCACATGGCGCAATCCTGCACGAAGACGATGGCGGGCCATGGTGCGGCCCGCCGGCGGGATCGTCAAGAGCGCAGCGTCACAGTTCGATGCGCGTGCCCAGCAGCGTCAGGAACTGCGCCATCCACGCCGGATGCGCGGGCCAGGCCGGAGCGCTGACCAGGTTGCCCTGGGTGTGGGCCTGGTCCACGGCGATCTCGACGTAGCTGCCGCCGGCCAGCTCCACCTCGGCGCGGCAGGCCGGGTAGGCCGAACAGGCGCGGCCCTTGAGCACGCCGGCGCCGGCCAGCAGCTGCGCGCCATGGCAGACCGCCGCCACCGGCTTGCCCGCGTCGAAGAAGTGGCGCACGGCGGCGCACACCGCCGCGTCGTTGCGCAGGTACTCGGGGCCGCGGCCGCCGGGGATGACCAGCGCGTCGTAGTCCTGCGCGCGCACGTCGGCAAAGCTGGCGTTCAGGGTGAAGTTGTGGCCCGGCTTCTCGCTGTAGGTCTGCGCGCCCTCGAAGTCGTGGATCGCCGTCTTGATCTGCTCGCCCGCCTGCTTGCCCGGGCAGACGGCGTGCACCGTGTGGCCCACGGCCAGCAGCAGCTGGAACGGCACCATGGTTTCGTAGTCCTCGCAGTAGTCGCCGCACATCATCAGAATCTTCTTGGCTGCCATTGCCGTGTCTCCTTGGATTGGTTGCAGTGGCGGCCATTGTGGTCAGCCACTGCCGGCCGTGGGTAATAGCCGGCTACTACATCGGCGGACGGGCAAAGTACGGGACAATCCCCGCCATCGATCGACACCCTCCAGGATTGGACATGGACATCACCGTAGAGAATTTCGAAGCCGAGGTGATTGCAGCCTCGATGCAAGTGCCCGTGCTGGTGGACTTCTGGGCCCCCTGGTGCGGCCCGTGCAAGACCCTTGGCCCGCTGCTGGAAAAGCTGGAAGCCGAATACGCCGGCCGCTTCAAGCTGGCCAAGATCGACTCCGACCAGGAGCAGCAGCTGGCCGCCATGTTCGGCGTGCGCAGCATCCCGACCTGCGTGCTGATGGTGGACGGCCAGCCGGTGGACGGCTTCATGGGCGTCCAGCCCGAGGGACAGCTGCGCGCCTTCCTCGACAAGCACCTGCCCAGCGCCGAAGAAGCGCAGGCCGAGCAGGAGCAGACCCAGGCCCAGGACGCGCTGGCCGAGGGCAACCCCGAAGACGCCCTGGAGAAGCTGCAGCACGCCGTGGCCACCGACCCGGCGAACGACGACGCGCGCTTCGACTACGTCAAGCTGCTGCTGCAGCTGGGCCACAACGACGACGCCAAGGTCGCCTTCGCCCCGGTCATCGCCAAGGCCGCGGGGTCGCGGCGCCTGGGCGCCCTGCAGGACTGGATGAATGCCATTGATTTTATAGCTGTCAGCGCTTATGGGGCGGACGCTGGAGGCCAATTTGACTCAAAAATTACGGCCAACAAACGCGACTTCGATACGCGCTTTGCCCGTGCCCGCTGGCTGATGAGCGGCCAGCGCTGGCAGGAGGCCATGGACGAGCTGCTGGAAATCCTGATGCGCGACAAGGCCTGGAACGACGAGGCGGCGCGCAAGACCTACGTCTCGATCCTGGAAATCATCGATCCGCCCAAGGCCAAGGTCGCCGAGGGGCAGATCCCCCCCGAAGACCCCGTGGTGGCCACGTACCGCCGGCGCCTGTCGAGCGTGGTGCTGAGCTGAGTTGAGCAGTACATGCCGCGCCGGGGCTGGTGGCCGCTCGCGCTCGCACTCTTGCTGGCCGGGTGCGCCTCGGCTCCCGCGCCCGATGCATTCGTCACCGGCAGCGCCATCGCCCGCCAGCGGCAGTACGTGCCGCCAGACGCCGAATTCGACGCCGTCCTGCTGGACACCACCGACCAGGGCCAGCCGCCGCTGGTACTGGCGCGCCAGCACCTCGATGCGCCCGGACCGCCGCCCTACGCGCTGCGCCTGCCCTACCGGCAGGCGGACATCCGCCCGCACGGCCGCTACGAGGTGCGCGCCCAGGTCACGCGGCAAGGCCGACTGCTGCTGGATACGCCCGCCGTGCACCAGGTGCTGGTAACGCCGGAATTTCGCCACGTCGATCCGATACTCGCCCCGGTCGCCGCGCTGGTGGCAACGGCGCAGGCCGCCGTCCCGCTGCTGCAGACCTATTGGCTGCTGCAGGACATGGCGGACGCCGCACCGCCCACGCCCCCTGCGGCCGGCGCCGCCCCCGCGCACCTGGTGCTGCACGGCGCGGACGGGCGCGCCAGCGGCTCCGGCGGCTGCAATCGTTTCGTTGCCCGGTACACGCACGACGGGGGCCGGCTGCGCCTGCAGGCGCTGAGCACGTCGCTGCGCCTGTGCCTGGACACGGGCGCCGGCGAGGCCGCCTATCTGCAGCGCCTGCAGGCGGTGGCGTCCTTTTGGCAGCATGACCGGCAGCTGGAGCTGCGCGACGCGCAGGGCAAGCCCCTGCTGCATTTCGTGGCCGCGCAGCGCGGCATGCCGCCGCAGGCGCCACAGCAGTCCCCCACGCAGTAGCGGCGCGGCGCAGGCCGCGCCGGCCGGAAAGTCAGGCCGTCAGGCGCTCCAGCGCCTCGCGGTACTTGGCGGCGGTTTTCTCGATCACCTCGCGCGGCAGGCGCGGCGCCGGGGCGGTCTTGTCCCAGGGCTTGCCGGCCACCTGCGCCTGCTCCAGCCAGTCGCGCACGAACTGCTTGTCGTAGCTGGGCGGGTTCTCGCCCCGCGCCAGCGCGTCGGCGTAGCCCTCCACGGGCCAGTAGCGCGAGCTGTCGGGCGTCAGCACCTCGTCCATCAGCACCAGTTCGCCCGCGTCGGTCAGGCCGAACTCGAACTTGGTGTCGGCAATGATCATGCCCTTGGCCAGGGCGATGTCGGCCGCCGCCTGGTACAGCGCGATGCTGATGTCGCGGATCCTGCCGGCCAGCTCCGCGCCGATCATCTCGACCGTGCGCTCGAAGGTGATGTTCTCGTCGTGCTCGCCCATCGCCGCCTTGGCAGCGGGCGTATAGATGGGCGCAGGCAGCCTGGCGGCGTTGGTCAGGCCGGCGGGCAGCGGCACGCCGCATACCGACTGCGTTGCCTGGTATTCCTTCCAGCCGCTGCCGGCCAGGTAGCCGCGCACCACGGCCTCGACCGCAATCGGCTTGAGCCGCTTGACGAGCATGGAGCGCCCGCGCACCTGGGGCACTTCGGCGGGCGTGACCACGCTCTCGGGCGCCTCGCCCGTCAGGTGGTTGGGCACGATGTGGCCGAGCTTGTCGAACCAGAACAAGGCCATCTGCGTCAGCAGCTCGCCCTTGCCGGGAATCGGCTCGCCCATGATCACGTCAAACGCCGAAAGGCGGTCGCTGGCCACCATCAGGATGCGGTCCTCGCCCACGGCATAGTTGTCGCGCACCTTGCCGCGCGCCAGCAGCGGCAGCGACGTCAGGGCGGAGGTGTGCAATGCGGAAGAACTGGGCAGGGTCATGGCGGTGGTGCGCAAGGCGGCAAGGAGAAGACGGGGAAGGCAGGAATCGCGTGGACGCGGTTGGCAGCAGCTGCCAAGGGGGAAATTCTAGCGACGGGCCTGGCGGCCGGCACGAAGCGGGCGGGCCGCGCCGCAACCCGTCAATTGTGCAGCTTTTTCCGCGCCCCGGCACCTTGCCGGCATATCCCGTGCAATCCACCCGGATTCGCGTTGCTTTTCCCGCGGGGCGGGCGCATAGTGAAACCAGCACCGAATGCATTCGAGTTCACCCAAGCCCCGCAGCGATGCGGGGCCGCTTCCCGCAACTGTGTTTCACAGGAGACCTTTGTATGAACTTGACGATCAGCGGCCATCACCTTGAAGTGACCCCTGCCCTGCGCAGCTATGTAACGTCCAAGTTGGAACGCATCACCCGGCATTTCGATCAGGTGGTAGACATCAAGGTGCTACTGACCGTAGAAAAGCAGAAAGAAAAGGAAAAGCGGCAACGCGCCGAATGCAGCCTGCGTGTGAAAGGAAATGACCTGTTCGTCGAAAGCACCCATTTCGACCTGTACGCCGCCGTCGATGACCTGATGGACAAGCTCGACCGCGTGGTCGTGCGCCACAAGGACAAGCTGCAGGATCACCAGGCCGGCGTGCGCCGCACCACGCTGCAGGCGGCTGGAGCCTCTGCGGCGGCCTGAAGCCGGCGGCAAGGCGTCTGACGCCTCTTCATCCAGCCGGCCATACGCCGGCAGTGCCCGCCACGGGCGGCACCTGAAAGCAAAAAGGGAACGTAGCGCTACGTTCCCTTTTTGCTTTGTGTCCGCAAGACACCGCGCGGTCAGCCGCCCTTGGAGGGGCGCTTGCCGGGGTTCTTCTTGCTGCGCGTGGCGACGCCGCGCTCCAGGCTGACGCGCTGGCCGCGTCCGCCGGTGGCCACGGGCATGCCGGGCATCGGGGTGGGGCGGGGGCTGCGCTTGCGGTCGGCTTCGGTAACGATCTTGTTGCCCATGATGGCTCCTGAGATGAAGTGAGTGAAAACCCGCTATTAGGCCATATCTGCCTGCGGGAGGTTGAAATTCATGTATCGGCTGCGTGCATGCGCCAAGGCGCTGTGTCAGCCCAGTTGCACCGGCACGCCTTCACGGTTGAACGCCAGATAGGCGTCGAACGCGCCGGTTTTCACCGACTCGACCATGCGCGCTAGCGCCGCATCCACGGCCGCGTCCGACGGCGCCTCGCCCGGCGTGCCCGCCAGCGCCGCGGAGAAAACCAGGCGCCAGGGCTGGCCGGGCAGTTCGAACTGCGTGGATTCGCGCAGGAAATCGTCGAACGTCCCCAGCTCGTCGGGCAGCTTGTCCACGCACATCATCGGCACCAGCGCCCCGCCGCCGCCCTGTTCGAAGCGCGCACGCTGTTCGACCGTGGCGTCCTGGGGCAGTTCGACGCTGGCGAAGACGAACAGCAGCCGCTGGCGCTCGGGCAGGAATCTGGCGGTGCGCAGCAGGTCGTCAAAGTGGTTGATTTCGGATTTCATGGTTGTGTGATTGTGTCTATTGTTCGAAAGGCAGTACGCCCCGTCCGGGTACCAGGGTGGCGACGTATTGCGCCACGCCGGGGCGCATGCGCGCGCTCTTGCGCGACTGCACCGTTCCAACGCTGACGAAGCATTGCGCGCGCTCGCCCTCGCCCAGCGCAAACAAACCGCGCAGCGCCTGTGACTGCAGGGCCTTGCCGCTGGTCAGCGCCGAACCGAAGCCCAGCGCCGTCGCCATCAGCAGCAGGTTCTGCACCGCGCAGCCCGCCGACAGCAGGCGTTCGCCCGGTGGTATGGCCGCGTCGCCGCCTCGTTCGTCCACGACCAGCAGCAACAGCAACGGTGCGCGGAAGGCTTTTTCCCTGGCCTGTTCCTGCTGCTCTGCCGTGGCCTGGGGGTCGCGCTCGCGCAAGGCCTGCGCGAACGCGTCGCCCAGCGCCGCACGCGCTGCCTCGGGCACCAGGACGAAGCGCCACGGCAGCAGGCAGCCATGATCAGGCGCATGGGCAGCCGCGGCCAGGATGGCCTGCAACTGCGCAGCGCTGGGCCCGGGCTGGCCCAGGCGCTTGGGCAGCACGGTCTGGCGCGCCTGCAGCAGGGCCGCCGCCAGTTCGGCCATGGGGGTGGAAGGCAGGGTCATGAAGTATGCGTCTTGTAGAGGCCGGGCAACTGCAAGCAGGCGCCTGGCAACCGCCGACCCCCAATGCGAGGCTGCGCGGATGCGTCAGTCGTCCAGCAAGATCTGGCCGTCATGCTCGACATAGGGCGGATACGAGCCTGTACCGCTGCTGCGGGCTTGCTCGGCCGCAACGAAACCACCGGTCTCGACGTCGAAGACGTGCACCTCGCCGTCCTCGATCACGTAATGCCAGCCGTGCAGGGTCAGACGCCCTTGCTGCACGCGGCGGCGCACCATGGGGTAGTCCATCAGGCGTTCGAGCTGCAGCACCACGGCGCGCTGTTCGGTGCGTCGCAGGGCCTCTTCGCAGGGCTGCACGGGCAGCACCGCCTCGCGTCCCAGATCCAGCCAGCGCGCCAGGTTCTGCGCCTCGGGAGGGGTTTCACCGTACATGGCCTTGATGGCGCCGCAGTGGCTGTGCCCGCACACCACGATGCGGCTGACGTTGAGGTTGAGCACGGCAAACTCGATGGCCGCTGCCGTCCCATGGTGGCCGTAGGAGCCGTCGTACGGCGGCACGAACGCGCCGACGTTGCGCACCAGGAACAGCTCGCCCGGCCCGGCGCCCGTCAGGAGGTAGGGCACCAGGCGCGAGTCCGAGCAGCCTATGAACAGGATGGTGGGGTGCTGCCCCTGCTGTACCAGCGCCTGGAACTGCTCGCGGTACAGCGGGAAGGCTTCCCGCCGAAAGCGCTGCAGGCGCTGCAGAAGTTCGTCGTCGGGCATGTCCGGCGGCCTCCTCTGCTGCGCCGTGCGCTACTGCACCAACGGCGTGTCGGCCGCATCCATGTCCACGCCTTCGATCTGCGCGCTGCCCGCCAGCAATTGCAGATACTGGCGCAGGGCGTTCACCCAGGTCTGCTGGCGCAGCATCAGGGCGACCGAGGCGCGCACTTCCTCGAAGGCTACCGGGCGGCCCGGCTCGCGCTCGTATACCTCGACCACGTGCAGGCCGAAGCGGCTGTGCACCAGGCGCGACAGTACGCCGATCTCGGACTTGCCGAAAACCTCGCGCGCAAATTCGGGGGCGCAGTCGTCCTGCGCCAGCCAGCCCAGGTCGCCGCCCTGCTGCCCGCTGGGGCAGTTGGACCACTTGCCCGCGGCCTCTGCGAAGCGCACGCCGCCATCGTCGGCGCAGCGCAGGTCGAGCAGCACGCCCTCGGCGCGCTGGCGCAGCAGCTTCACGTCCACGCCCGGCGTCACGGCGAACAGCACGTGGCGCAGGCGCGCACGCTCGCCCTGGCTGTGCAGCGCAGGGGTGGCCGCGTAGTAGCGCCGGCAGGCTTCGTCGGAAGGCTCGGGCACCTGCAACTCGCGTTCGAGCAGGCGCTCGATGGCCTGCGACGCTTCGGCGCTGGTGGCGCCGTCCAGGCCCGGCTGGTCGCTGGCGGCCAGCAGCCCTTGCTGCTGCGCCTGCTGGCGCAGCAGCTCGGTGCAGGCACGCTGGCGCAGTACCTCCTGGGGCAGGTGTTCGCCGCTGGTGTGCAGCGGCACGCCGTTGATGCTGGCTGCCGGCAAGGCCTCTGCGGCGCAGCCGCAGGTGCCCGATTCGCAACTACTGGAGGTAGACATGGCTTGCTCCTTCCTGCCTCAGGCCGCGCGGCGGCTGTTGTCGGGCTGGTTCTGGTCGGCAGGCACGTTGAGCCGGCGCGCGCGCACCACCTGGTAGGGGCGCAGGGCATAGGCCAGGGTGCCGAAGCCGCTCCACACGTGCACCAGGCGGGTAAAGGGGAAGATCAGGAACACCGTCATGCCCAGGAACATGTGGGTCTTGAAGATCCAGCCGGCCGGCGCCAGCAGTTCCACGGCGCCCGTGCGGAAGGTGACGATGCGCTGCGCCCATTCGGCCAGCAGCAGCATCATCGAGCCGTCCAGGTGGTGCGCCGACAGCGGAATGGTCGCCAGGCCCAGCGCCAGCTGCACCCACAGAATCCACAGCAGGGCGATGTCGCTGGTCTTGGAGTTGACGCGGATGCGCGGATCCGACAGGCGCCGGTGCAGCAGCATGGACACACCAATGAACGCCATGGTGCCGGCGATGCCGCCGGAAATCATGGCCAGCAGCTGCTTGGCGCCGGCGCCGATGAAGTGCTCGTACAGGAAATGCGGCGTCAGCATGCCGACGCTGTGCCCGAAGAACAGGAACAGCACGCCAATGTGGAACAGGTTGCTGCCCCAGCGCAGGCTGCCGTGGCGCAGCAGCTGCGAGGAATCGCTCTTCCAGGTGTACTGGTCGCGGTCGAAGCGGATCCAGCTGCCGATAAAGAATACTGCCAGGCAGATATAGGGGTAGATGCCGAACAGCAGGGTGTTGATCCAGGCGGTCATACCGATGCTCCTTGATTGTTAGTGTTGTGCGCCTTGCGCACGATGGTCATGGGTTTGGGCTGGCCGGGGCGGTTCTGCCCCTGCAGGCTGCAGCCGTCAAAGGCCGGGGGCTCTTCCCACAATTCGTCCATTTCGGGTTCGGGGGCGATGGCCACGGCCTGCGCGCGCTGGCCTGCGGCCTCCAGCACGGCGGCGATCACGCTTGCGTAGGGGTTGCCGCGATCGACCAGCGCCGTGAACATGGCGTTGAGGATGTGCGCCATCTCGGCCAGGAACTCGCGCGCCACCTGCGGCGGCTGGGTGGAGGCGAACTCCAGCACCACGCCCAGGTGGTCGGGCATTTCCTGCGCGGACAGCTGCAGGCCCGCTTTTTCGTAGGTCTGCGTCAGGTTGACCAGCGCCGGCCCACGGTCGCGCGAATCCCCGTGCACGTGCTCGAACAGGTGCAGCGAGGTCTGGCGGCCACGGTCGAAGGTATCGACGTAGCGCGCCTGCGCCTCGTAGGGATCCATGGCCGCGAGCTGCCGGCACAGCGCCTCCAGCTCGCGCTGGCGCGCGGCCGGCAGCACCTGCTCCAGCTTGAGGGCGTCGAGCAGGCCGGGCAGCTGCGCACGCAGCTCGTCGTCGGGATAGCCCAGCAGCCGCGCCAGGACGCGCAGCGTCAGGCGCAGCGATTCGGGATGGGACTTGAACATGGCGTCCGCCCTTCCTACACCTTGGCCTTGATGGTGATGGTGCGTTTCTTCGGCGCGCCAAAGATGCTGACGTCGGAGGCGCCGTCGGAGCAGCCGTTGCCGAACGAGAAGCCGCAGCCGCCGCGCACGTCAAAGGCGTTCTCGGCGTATTCGCGGTGCGTGCTCGGGATGACGAAGCGATCCTCGTAGTTGGCGATGGCCAGGACGCGGTACATGTCCTCGACGTCGTGCATCGACAGGCCGACCTGCTGCAGCACGGCCTTGTCCTCCACCTTGTCGACGTGCACGCCGCGCTGGTAGGCACGCATGGCCAGCATGCGCTCCAGGGCGCGCACGATGGGGCCGGTGTCGCCGGCCGTGAGCAGGTTGGCCAGGTACTGCACGGGAATGCGCAGCTGCGAGACGTCGGGAATCGCGCCGTTGACGCCCAGGTGGCCGGCGTTGGCCGCCGAGGTGATGGGCGACAGCGGCGGCACGTACCAGACCATGGGCAGCGTGCGGTACTCGGGGTGCAGCGGCAGCGCGATCTTCCAGTCGACCGCCATCTTGTATACCGGGCTGTTGCGCGCGGCTTCCATCCAGTTGTCGGGAATGCCGTCGATGCGCGCCTGGCGGATCACTTCAGGGTCGTTCGGGTCGAGGAAGATGTCCAGCTGCGCCTGGTACAGGTCGCGGTCGCGTTCCACGCTGGCCGCTTCCTGGATGCGGTCGGCGTCGTACAGCAGCACGCCCAGGTAGCGGATACGGCCCACGCAGGTCTCGGAGCACACCGTGGGCTGGCCTGCCTCGATACGCGGGTAGCAGAAGATGCACTTCTCGGCCTTGCCGGTCTGCCAGTTGTAGTAGATCTTCTTGTACGGGCAGCCCGAGACGCACATGCGCCAGCCGCGGCACTTGTCCTGGTCGATCAGCACGATGCCGTCTTCCTCGCGCTTGTAGATCGAGCCGCTGGGGCACGAGGCCACGCACGCCGGGTTCAGGCAGTGCTCGCACAGGCGCGGCAGGTACATCATGAAGGTGTTCTCGAACTGGCCGTACATGTCCTTCTGTACTTGCTCGAAGTTCACGTCGGCGCTGCGCTTGGAGAATTCGCCGCCCAGGATTTCTTCCCAGTTCGGGCCCCACTCGATCTTCTCCATGCGCTGGCCGGAGATCAGGCTGCGCGGACGCGCCGTGGGCGGCGCCTTCATCTCGGGCGCCGACTGCAGGTGGTCGTAGTCGAAGGTGAAGGGCTCGTAGTAGTCGTCGATCTGCGGCAGGTTGGGGTTGGCGAAGATGCGCATCAGCAGCTTCCACTTGCCGCCCTGGCGCGGCACGATGGAGCCGTCCGCCAGGCGCGACCAGCCGCCGTTCCACTTGTCCTGGTTCTCCCACTCCTTGGGGTAGCCGATGCCGGGCTTGGTCTCGACGTTGTTGAACCAGGCGTATTCGACGCCGGGGCGGCTGGTCCAGACGTTCTTGCAGGTGACGGAACAGGTGTGGCAGCCGATGCACTTGTCCAGGTTCAGCACCATGCCGATTTGTGCGCGTATTTTCATCGTGTTATCTCCTTGTTGTCAGGCATGGGCTGCGGCGGGGGCGCCTGCCTCTTCGTCCATCCAGTCCACGCGGCGCATCTTGCGCACCAGCACGAACTCATCGCGGTTGGTGCCGATGGTGCCGTAGTAGTTGAAGCCGTAGCTGTACTGCGCGTAGCCGCCGATCATGTGCGTGGGCTTGAGCACCACCCGCGTCACCGAGTTGTGGATGCCGCCGCGCGTGCCGGTGATCTCCGACCCCGGGGTGTTGATGATCTTTTCCTGCGCGTGGTACATCAGCACCATGCCGTTGTTCACGCGCTGGCTGACCACCGCGCGCGCCGCGATCGCGCCGTTGGCGTTGAACAGCTCGACCCAGTCGTTGTCGACGATGCCGCCGCGCTTGGCGTCCTCTTCGGACAGCCAGATCACCGGGCCGCCGCGGTTCAGGGTCAGCATATGCAGGTTGTCGCTGTACGTGCTGTGGATGCCCCACTTCTGGTGCGGCGTGATGAAGTTCAGCGCGATCTCGGGGTTGCCGTTGGGCATCTTGCCCTCGACCTCGTGCAGCGTCTTCAGGTTGACCGGCGGACGGTAGCTGACGAAGGCCTCGCCAAAGTCGCGCATCCAGGGGTGATCCTGGTAGAACTGCTGGCGGCCCGTCAGGGTGCGCCATGGAATCAGCTCGTGCACGTTGGTGTAGCAGGCGTTGTAGCTGACCTTCTCGCTCTCCAGGCCCGACCAGGTGGGCGAGGAAATGATCTTGCGCGGCTGCGCCTGGATGTCGCGGTAGCGGATCTTCTCGTCCTCGCGGTGCAGTGCCAGGTGCACGTGGTCGCGCCCGGTCTGCTTGCCCAGCGCCTCCCAGGCCTTGCAGGCCACGTGGCCGTTGGTCTCGGGCGCCAGCATCATCACCACCTCGGTGGCGTCGATGTCGCTCATGATGCGCGGACGGCCCTGCGTCACGCCTTCCTCGCGCACGCGGCCGTTCAGGTCGCCCAGTTGCTCGACCTCGGTCTTGGTGTCCCAGCCGATGCCCTTGCCGCCGTTGCCCAGCTTGTCCATCAGCGGGCCCAGGGCCGTGAAGCGCTTGTAGGTGTTCGGGTAATCGCGCTCGACCACCGTGATGGTGGGCGCCGTCACGCCCGGAATCAGGTCGATCTCGCCCTTCTTCCAGTCCTTCACGCCGTAGGGCTGGGCCAGTTCGCCCGCCGTGTCGTGCATGATGGGAGTGAGCACGACTTCCTTCTCCACGCCCAGGTGGCCCACGCAGACTTCGCTGAAAGCCTTGGCGAAGCCCTTGTAGATTTCCCAGTCGCTGCGCGCCTGCCAGGCCGGATCGACGGCAGCGGACAGCGGGTGGATGAAGGGGTGCATGTCCGACGTGTTCAGGTCGTTCTTCTCGTACCAGGTGGCCGTGGGCAGCACGATGTCGGAGTACAGGCAGGTGGTGCTCATGCGGAAGTCGAGCGTGATCAAGAGATCGAGCTTGCCCTCGGGGGCGTTGGCGTGCCACTTGACCTCGCCCGGCTTGGCGTCGTCGCGGCCCAGGTCCTTGCCCTGCACGCCGTGCGTGGTGCCCAGCAGGTGCTTGAGGAAATATTCGTGGCCCTTGCCCGAGGAGCCCAGCAGGTTGGAGCGCCACACGAACATGTTGCGCGGCCAGTTGGCGGGGTTGTCCGGGTCTTCGCAGCTCATGGCGAGCGAGCCGTCCTTGAGCGACTGCACCACGTAGTCCTTGGCGTCCATGCCGCGCTGCTGCGCGTCCCTGACCACCTGCAGCGGGTTGGTCTGCAGCTGCGGCGCGCTCGGCAGCCAGCCCATGCGCTCGGAGCGCACGTTGAAGTCGATCATCGAGCCCTGGTAGGCGCTCTTGTCGGCCAGCGGCGAGAGCACTTCGTCGACGCCCAGCTTCTCGTAGCGCCACTGGTCGGTATGGGCGTAGAAGAAGCTGGTGCCGTTTTGCTGGCGCGGCGGACGGATCCAGTCCAGCGCGAAGGCCAGCGCCGTCCAGCCGGTCTGCGGGCGCAGCTTTTCCTGGCCCACGTAGTGCGACCAGCCGCCGCCGCTCTGGCCAATGGAGCCGCACAGCATCAGCATGTTGATGATGCTGCGGTAGTTCATGTCGCAGTGGTACCAGTGGTTCATGCCGGCGCCGATGATGACCATCGACTTGCCATGCGTCTTGTCGGCGTTGTCGGCGAACTGGCGTGCAATGGTGGTCACCTGGTCGCGCGGCACGCCGGTGATCTTTTCCTGCCAGGCCGGGGTGAATGGTGCGTCGGCTTCGTAGCCACCGTCGGCGCCCTCGCCGTCCAGGCCGCGATGGATGCCGTAGTTGGCCGCCAGCAGGTCGAACACCGTGGCCACGGCCACGCGCCCGGCGACGCCGTCGCCATGCAGTTCCAGGTGGGTCACGGGCACGCGCCGCACCAGCACGTCGCCGCCTTGGACGTTGGCCTTGAAGTGCGGGTTCTCGACACCGCCGAAGTACGGGAAGGCAACGTCGGTCACCTCGTGCGCCTGCTCGCCGTCCTCCAGCACCGATAGCTTGAGCTTGACATCGTTGCCGCCCTGGGCTTCCTTGGATTCCAGGTTCCACAGGCCCTCGTCCGGGCGGCCTTCCTTGCCCCAGCGGAAACCGATGGAACCGTTGGGCAGCGCCACCTTGCCATCCACGTCGTAGGCGACCGTCTTCCAGTCGGGGTGGTTGGCCTGGCCCAGCTGGCCTTCAAAGTCGCTGGCGCGCACGTAGCGGTCGGGCACCATGGCGGTGCGGCCGTCGGCAAGCTGCTTTTCCTTCAGGATCACCAGCAGCGGCAGGTCGGTGTAGCGGCGCGCGTAGTCGTCGAAGTAGGCCGAGCGCTTGTCGAAATAGAACTCCTTGAGGATGACGTGGCCCATGGCCATGGCCACGGCGGCGTCGGTGCCCTGCTTGGGATGCAGCCACAGGTCGGAGAGCTTGGCCACCTCGGAGTAGTCGGGCGTCACGGCCACGATCTTGGTGCCCTTGTAGCGCACCTCGGTGAAGAAGTGGGCGTCCGGCGTGCGCGTCTGCGGCACGTTCGAACCCCAGGCGATGATGTAGCCGGAGTTGTACCAGTCGGCCGACTCGGGCACGTCGGTCTGCTCGCCCCAGACCTGCGGGGACGACGGGGGCAGGTCGCAGTACCAGTCGTAGAAGGAAAGCGGCACGCCGCCGATCAGGTTCAGGTAGCGCGTACCCGAGGCGTACGAGATCATCGACATGGCCGGAATCGGCGAAAAGCCGACGATCCGGTCCGGGCCGTGCTTCTTGATGGTGTAGACGTTGGCCGCGGCGACCATCTGGTTGACCTCGTCCCAGGTGCTGCGCACGAAGCCGCCCAGGCCGCGCTGCTTCTGCCATTCGCGGCGGGCCGCATCGTTCTCGACGATGGCCGTCCAGGCGTCCACCGGGCTCTTGGCCACCGCCATGGCGGCGCGCCAGTGCTTCAAGAGGCGCCCGCGCACCATGGGGTACTTGACGCGGTTGGCGCTGTACAGGTACCAGCTATAGCTGGCGCCCCGGGCGCAGCCGCGCGGCTCGTGGTTGGGCAGGTCGGCGCGGGTGCGCGGATAGTCGGTCTGCTGGGTTTCCCAGGTCACGATGCCGCCCTTGACGTAGATCTTCCACGAGCACGAGCCCGTGCAGTTCACGCCATGCGTGGAGCGCACGATCTTGTCGTGCGCCCAGCGCGTGCGGTAGGCATCCTCCCAGGTACGGTCTTCGCCATTGGTCACGCCATGGCCATCGGAAAAGGTCTCGCGCGGCTGCGCGAAGAAGGTAAGACGGTCGAGAAAATGACTCATCGTGGGGCTCCTTGGAAATTGTTTTAGATACTTAGCTCAGCAGGGCATTTCGGCCTTCTTGCGCGCGTAGTACCACCAGGTGACGACAACGCACAGGATGTAGAAGACCGTGAACATCCACAGCGCGAACTCGGGCCCGCCGGTGGATGCAATCGAACTGCCGTAGCTCTTGGGGATGAAGAATCCCCCATACGCGCCCAGCGCGCCGGCGAAGCCCACGGCCGCAGCGCCCTCGGTATTGCCGTCCTTGATGGCCTGAGCCTGGGCGGCGGCGTCATCGTCGCGCAGCTCGCGCATCTTCTGATTGAGGAAGATCACGGGAATCATCGAAAAGGTCGAGCCGTTGCCGATGCCGGTGGTGCAGAACAGCACCAGGAACATCAGGAAGAAGCCGGCAAAGCTGCCCTCTGCCGGGCCAAAGGCCAGGGCGTAGTCGCTGGAGCCCTTGGGCAGGAAGTACAGCACGCCCAGCACGGCGATGGCCATGACGACGAAGTTCCAGAACGTCACCTTGCTGCCGCCCAGCTTGTCCGCCAGCCAGCCGCCGAAGGGGCGGGTCAAGGCGCCGACCAGGGGGCCGAGCCAGGCGTAGGCCAGCGGGTTGATCGAAGGAAACAGCGCCTTCATCAGCAGCGGAAAACCCGCGGCAAAACCGATGAAGGAGCCGAAGGTGCCCAGGTACAGAAAGCACATGATCCAGGTGTGCTTGCGCCGGAAGATGGCGGCCTGCGCGGCGAAGCTGGCACGCGCATCGGCGATGTCGTGCATACCGAACCAAGCGGCGATGGAGGCAATGGCGATCCACGGCACCCAGATGAAGGCGGCGTTCTGCGCCCACACGTGCTGCGGCTCGCCGTTGCGGATGATGACCTGGGAGTCGCCGCCAAAAATGCCGAAGATGCCCAGGGTGATGACCAGCGGGCTCAGGAACTGCACCACCGACACGCCCAGGTTGCCCAGCCCGGCGTTCACGCCCAGCGCCGAGCCCTTGCGCTCCTTGGGAAAGAAGAAGCTGATGTTGGACATGCTGGAACTGAAATTGCCGCCCCCCAGGCCGCACAGCAGCGCCAGGATCAGCATCGTCGGGTAGCCGGTGCTGGTGTCCTGCACGGCAAAGCCGATGCCCAGCGCGGGGATCATCAGCGAGGCCGTGGACAGCGCCGTCCAGCGCCGCCCGCCGAACACCGGCACCATGAACGAATAGAAGATGCGCAGCGTGGCGCCCGACAGCGCCGGCGCCGCCGCCAGCCAGAACAATTGGTTGGTCGAGTACTTGAAGCCCAGCGCCGGCAGGTTCACGGCGACCACGCTCCAGACCTGCCAGATGGCGAAGGCCAGGAACAGCGCGGGCACCGAGATCCACAGGTTCAGCTTGGCGATGGCCTCGCCCTCGCGCGCCCAGAACTGCTTGTCCTCGGGCGTCCAGAGCATCAGCAACCGGCCCTTGCGGCCATCGGTGGTCGATTCGGAAGTGGCAGACATGGCTATGGCTTTCAGGAATTGGAAGTCAGCGTGCGGTATCGGCCGCGGTCTGGGAATGCAGCACGTCGGTGCGCCGCACCTCGGTCCAGTACATCCAGATGAGCGAGACCCAGACCACGCCGTACATGAACATGAAGGCGCTGGAACGCACGCCCGTCCAGTCCATCAGCACGCCGAACAGAATCGGCAGGATGAAGCCGCCCATGCCGCCGGCCAGGCCCACGATGCCGCTGATGGCGCCGATGTTGCCGGGGTAGTCATCGCTGATGTACTTGAACACGCTGGCCTTGCCGAAGGCCCAGGCGATGCCGAGCACGAACATCAGCGCGGTGAACGCGTACACGTTCAGGCCGATGTGAAACGATGCCGGGCCGCTGACGGTGTGCACGGTGAACTCGGTCTGCGGGTAGGACAGCAGGAACAGGCAGATCCAGCTCACCCACATGACCCACCAGGTCACGCTGTGCGCGCCGTACTTGTCCGACAGGATCCCGCCGATGGCGCGTAGCACGCCGCCGGGCAGCGAGAAGCACGCCGCCAGCAGCGCGGCGATGCGGATGTCCAGGCCGTACTCGCCCACGTAGTACTGCACCATCCACAGCGACAGCGCCACGTAGCCGCCGAACACGATGCTGTAGTACTGGCAGTACTTGAGCACGCGCGGATCCTTCAGCGCCTGGAGCTGCTGCATGAACGAGACGTTGCTGGGCACGACGTGGCTCGGGTCGGTGTGGCTGAACAGCCAGAACAGCACCAGCGTGCCCAGCATGATGGCGGCGTAGGCATGGGGCACCGCAGCCCAGCCAAAGGCCACCAGAATGACCGGGGCGACGAACTTGTTGACCGCGGCGCCCGAGTTGCCGGCGCCGTAGACGCCCATGGCCATGCCCTGGCGATTCTTGGGGAACCAGCGCGCCACATAGGGCGTACCCACCGAGAACGCGCCGCCGGCCAGGCCCACGAACAGGCCGATGACCAGGAAATGCCAGTATTGGGTGGCATAGCCCATGACCCAGATCGCCGGAATGGTGCAGGCCATGAGCAGGGCCATCACGATGCGGCCGCCGAACCTGTCCGTCCAGATGCCCAGCGGCACACGCACCAGCGAGCCGGTCAGCACCGGCATGGCCGTCAGCAGGCCGAACTGCGTGGAGTTCAGATCCAGCATTTGCTTGATCGGGATGCCGATGATGCCGAACATCATCCACACCATGAAGCAGACGGTGAAGGCCAGGGTGCTGACGGCGAGCACGGACCAGGCCTGATAGGAACGCTTGGGGTCGGAAGCCGCCAGTTGTGACGGGTTGGCCATGGGATTCTTTTTACGGAAGTGGGGATGCGGTTGATCCTCCCGTAAAAACCCTAGGTTGCCCATCCTTCACTGGAAGGCTGTGCGAACGGCAGAAGAACGATGGGATCGCCCCTGGGGACTACTACCAAAGAACTATGGACAACCCGGCCCCGCCGCAAGGCGTGGCGCCATGCGTGCAGCCCGGCGCCATTTGCTGTGTTTATTGACTCCAATCAAGACACCGCCGGCACGCGCGAAGTCAAACCGGCCTGGCCCTGAGCGCCTGAAGACCGAGGAGAGGCATTCAACGCCCCAAAGGAGCAAGCAGTTGGGGGTTAGCCACCAGGTTGCGCACACCGTGGGCGTGATCCTCCTGGTACACATTGCCCTGGCACCAGGCACCCAGCGAGGCGATATCGACCTTGGCCACCCGGGGGCGCACGCTCCAGGTCACTTGCAGGGGCGAGCCCTTTTCGTTGTACGCCGGGCCGGTCGTCGAACCCCGGTACTCGATGGGCGTGCCCGTGTCCTGCAGCATCCCTGGAGCCTGCGCGTAACCACCCACCGCAGCATGGCGCGTCAGGGCACGAAAGTCGTGCGCCCGCCGGTCGTTGACAGCCACCAGCACCTGCGCCTGCACCCGCAGCTGCGGGTTGTGCGTGGCCGCATTCAGGCAGGCGCCCAGGGTCGGCCCCGGTGCGACCCCGGCCGTGGAGTAGACGTAATGCACTTCGATGGTGTCACCCGGCACGATGCCGCCATGCGCACCAGGACATACGCCAGCCCCCTGCCAGGCCAGTTCGGCCGGGGTCAGGCCGCCGGTGTAGCGGTAGCCGGTACCAAAGCCCGCGCCGTCACCGTTGCCCGCGTACTGGGTGAACTCGCCGCCCTTGTGCTCGGCGTTGTAATGCATGTGGATGTTGCACAGGTTCATCGCCGTGTGCGCCGGGGCCATGCCAAAGGTGATGGGGTTTTCGCCGCCGGCCAGGTCCAGATCACGCGGTGCCTGCGGCCCATAGCCCTGGCCCGCCGTTTGCGCAGCCAGATTGTGCCGCTGGCGGGCAATGACCGCGTCGGAAACGGCCGCCCCCGGCGCATGTGCCCCAGTTCCCATTCCCGCGCAGCCCGACAGGGCGGCAACGGCTGCGGCCACGCCAGCCGCAGCACCCGCGTGGGAAAGTCTGGAACACCGCAAGAATCGATGGAACTGCATGCTGTTGTCTCCTGGGTGGTGGATGCAATGCAACTGGGGGGGTACGAAGGATGAATTGGATTTATAGTATTTTTCGAACTTAGCCCTTGTTCCAAAAGGGAAAGCAGCTATTTTTTCAGAAGCAAAAAGCCCAAACACAAAGGTCTGCGCCGCCGCAGAGCGCGCTTACGCTCTCAGGCAACGTCGCTGCGCTGCCGGTCCGATGCATACACCGCCGCCTGCACGCGCGACGTCAGCCCCAGCTTGCGCAGGATGTGCTGCACGTGGATCTTCACCGTGGTTTCGGCGATGTCCAGCGTACGGGCGATCTCCTTGTTGCTGGCGCCCCGGGCAATCTCGCGCAGCACATCCTCTTCGCGCGGCGACAGCGGGGACGCCGCCCCCAGCGGCTCTGCCTCAAGCGCTGCGGAAGCTGCCGGCGCGGGCGCCCCCTGGGTCTGGAAGGCCGCCACCAGCTTGCCCATCATTTCCGGGCTGACCACCGGCTCGCCGCGCGCGGCGCGCCGGATGGCCTCGGCCAGCAGCTCCCCGTCTATCGTCTTGAGCAGGTAGCCCTGCGCGCCGTGGCGCAGCGCCGTAGCCAGGTCGGCGCCGTCCTCGCTCACGGTCAGCATCAGCACGCGGCTGCCGGGCGACGCCTCGCGCAGCCCGGCAATCGCATCCACGCCGCGCACGCCGGGCAGGTGGTTGTCCAGCAGGATGACCTGCGGGTTCAGCGTGGGCAGCAGGCGCAGCGCCTCGGCGGCGTCGCCCGCCTCGCCCACCACGCGCAGGTCGGGCTGCTGCGACAGCAGCGCCACAAGCCCGCGGCGCAGCAGCGTATGGTCGTCGACGAGGAACAGGGTAATGGCTGGATTCATGCAGTCTCTTGTTCGGCAAGCGTGGGGATTTCTTGCAGGTCTGCCATGGGCAGCTCCACCACCACGCTGGTGCCTTGCTGTCCGTCCGGGCGCGAGCGGATCTCCAGGCGCGCGCCAATGCGCTGGGCGCGCTCGCGCATGATGCCCAGGCCCACGTGCAGCGAATCGGGCGGCACCTCCTGCGGATCGAAGCCCTGGCCGTCGTCGCGCACCTCGAAGCGCCAATGCGGATGGCGCTCGACGAGCAGTTGCACCTTGCGCGCGCTGGCGTGCTTGCGCACGTTCGAGAGCGCCTCCTGCACGATGTGCAGTACCTGGATCTGGATATCGGGAGGCAGCGGCGCGCCGCGTCCGGTCATGGCCAGCTGGGTCTGCATTCCCGTCTGGTGCTCGAACTTGGAGAGCGTGGCGTGCAGCGCGGCCTCTATGTCCTCGTCCTTGGTACGGGTGCGGAAGTGCACCAGCAGTTCGCGCACGTCGGCGTAGCACTCGCGCACGCCCACGTCCAGCTCGGCCATGCTGCGGTCGCGCGCCTCGGTATTGCCCTTGCCGACGGCGTCGCGCAGCAGCTGGGTCTGGATCTTCAGGAACGCCAGCGACTGGGCGATCGAGTCGTGCAGCTCGCGCGCGATCAGGCTGCGCTCCTGCGCCACGGCGGCCTCGCGCTCCAGCGCGCTGGCGCGCAGGCTCTCCATCGAGCTGGCCAGGTGGTGCGCCATGGCGGCCAGCAGTTCGCGCATTTCCTCCGACATGACCAGCGTGCTGCGGTACAGCAGGGTCACCTCGCCCAGCACGCGCTGGTGCAGCTCGATGGGGATGCTGACCACGGTCTCGAACCCCTCTTCCCGGCAGTGCGGCAGCGGCATGCCGCCCGCGGGAATGATCGGAATCACGCGCATGCGCGCCTGCTCGCGCGGCGGCCCGCACGCGCAGGCGCCGGCGTCCAGGCAATGCTCTTGCTCGGCCAGCGAGCGCGGCAGGCCGTCGCTGGCCAGCAGCACGTAGCAGCGGTTGGCCTCATCGGACCAGCGCACGGCCGACGCGTCGCTGCCGGCCACCTGGCGTATCTGGCGCGCGAAGCCCTGGGCCAGCTCGTCCAGGCTGGCGGCGTCGGCGGCCAGCGCGCTCACCGCGTACAGGGCCGACAGGCGCTGGTTCTGCTCCTGCACGCTGGCGGTCTGCTCGCGCACCTTGCGCTCCAGGTCCTGGTGCGAGGACTGCAGCGTGTGCGCCATCAGGTTGAAGCCTGCGGCCAACTGGCCGAACTCGTCGTCGGCCTCGACCTTCAGGCGCGTTCCCAATTGCCCCTGGCGCACCCGCGCCAGCGCCTGCTGCAACTGCTCCACCGGGCGCAGCACCAGCCAGTAGCTCAGCGCCACGAACGCCACCGCCGCGCCTATGGTCAGCGCCACGAGGAACAGATGGAATAGGTGCAGCACGGCCGTCCAGCGCATGATCTGCAGCTCGATGGACTGCGCGAAACCATCGAGCTCCTGAACGAAGGCGTCGCTGCGGGCCATGGCCGCCGCCGTGCCCTCGCCCGCTTCCGCCTGCCGCCATTCCTGCCTGATGCGCTGCCACTGAACGTTGATGCTGCGGTAGCGCTCGCGCGTGTCCGCGCTCCAGGGGACGAACAGCGGGCGCGTGGGGTCGCCCTTGCGCAGCAGCTCCAGGCCCGCCTCGAAGCGCCGTTCGAACTGCGCGAACTCCCTGGGGGACTCGTTCTGCCGCGCCAGCACCATGCGCAGCATGTTCATGCGCAGCCGCCCCGCCTCGTTGACCGCGGCGGCCCCGCCTTCGAGCTCCCACGTGACCCACAGGGTGAACCCGATGGCGCCCAGGGCCACCGTCAGGAACACCAGTCCCATGGCGAGCAGCTTGGTCGACAGCTTGGCTTTCTTGCGCATCGCGACAGTGTAGGCAAAAGCAAAAGGCCCCGGCCCCGCAATACGCCGGGGCCGGGGCCTTGGGATACAGCGACCGGCCAGCTACAGAGCGCCGGCCGCGCCGGGCATCAGCCGCAGCTGCCGATGGCGCCGCACTGGGTGCAGTAGTCGCAGCCGTCCTTGCGGATCACGGCGTGGGCGCCGCATTCATGGCACTTCTTGCCCGCCATGGCCGGCGGCATGCCGGTGGGGGCTTCGGGTTCGTCCAGCGGCAGCACCTGCTGCTGCGGCTCGGGCACGCGCCGCGCCAGGATTTCCTGGATGGCGTAGGCAATGGCCGCGGCCTCGGAGTCGTGCCACAGCGGCACGTGGCCGCCGTCGGCCTTCTGGTGCGAGCCCAGGCGTACCGGGCCGCGGTCCCAGGCCACCTTGCGCATGTCCGACAGCGCGCGCTCCAGGAAGCCGCCGCGCGCGGCCAGCGACAACAGGCGCATGCTGGAGGTGATCCACTGCTGCGACTCCCCGCTCTGCCCCACGGGCATGAAGAACTCGATGGCCCGCTCGACGTAGCCGCCGCGCCCGTCGGGCACGGGCAGGAAGGAGACGATCAGGTACAGGCGCTTGTGGCCTTCCTGCGTCCAGTATTCGATCTTCTCGGCCACGGCCGGCAGCCCGCCCTTGGGCCGGCTTTCGATCACGCTGCGCATCGGGTCGGCCGCCTGCGCCGGCTCGGGCTCGGCCGCCTTGGGCTGCTCTGCAGCCGGTGCCGGCGTGGCCTCCAGCACGGCGCCCAGGATGCTGTTGGGGCGGTAGGTGGCCAGGCCCTTGAGGTGCGAGTGCCAGGCCTGCAGGTACAGGTTCTTGAAGTCGTCGTAAGGGTAGTCGGCCGGCACGTTGACGGTCTTGGAGATGGCCGTGTCCACGAAGGGCTGCACCGCCTCCATCATGGCCACGTGGTCGCCCGCCGACATCTCCATGGCGTTGACGAAGTACTCGGGCAGCCGCTGCACGTCGCCGCCCAGCGTCTTGTACAGGCGCCAAGCGTAGTCCTCGACCACGTACTCGCTCTTGCTGCCGTCGGCCTCGCGCTTCCTGCGCGTGTAGGTCCAGGAGAACGGCGGCTCGATGCCGTTGGAGGCGTTGTCGGCAAACGCCAGGCTGACGGTGCCGGTGGGCGCGATCGACAGCAGGTGGCTGTTGCGGATGCCGTGCTTCCTGATGGCCTTCTTGATGTCCTCGGGCAGGCGGCTGGCAAAGCGCCCCTTGGCCAGGTAGCCGTCGGCGTCGAACTTGGGGAAGGCGCCCTTTTCCTTGGCCAGCTCGACCGATGCGCGGTAGGCGGCGTTGCGCATGCGCTCGGCGATCTGCACCGCCATGTCGCGCCCGTCCTGGCGGTCGTAGCGCTTGCACAGCATGGCCAGCGTGTTGCCCATGCCGGTAAAGCCCACGCCGATGCGGCGCTTGGCGGCAGACTCTGCGCGCTGCTGCTCCAGCGGCCAGAAGGTCACGTCCAGCACGTTGTCGAGCGCGCGCACCTGCGTTGCCACCGACTGTTCGAAGGCGTCGAAGTCGAACACCGGCGTGCCCGAGAAGCCGAACGGATTGCGCACGAAGCGCGTCAGGATGATCGGCCCCAGGTCGCAGCAGCCGTAGGGCGGCAGCGGCTGCTCGCCGCAGGGGTTGGTGGCCTGGATCAGCTCGACGTAGCCCAGGTTGTTGTCGTTGTTGATCTGGTCGAGGAACAAAATCCCCGGTTCGGCGAAGTCGTAGGCCGACTTCATGATGATGTCCCACAGCTCGCGCGCGCGCACCGTGCGGTAGACCCACTGGCCGTCGGCGCGCTGGCGTGCGCCCTGCCCGATCAGCTCGCCGCCCGGCTCGGCCGGGTGCACCAGCTCCCACGGCCCGTCCTGCTCGACCGCCTGCATGAAGCCGTCGGGCACGCCCACGGAGACGTTGAAGTTGTTCCAGCGCCCAGGCGTGCGCTTGGCGGTGATGAAGTCCAGCACATCCGGGTGGTCGATGCGCAGCACGCCCATCTGCGCGCCGCGGCGCGCGCCCGCGCTCTCGACGGTGGAGCAGGACTGGTCGAACACGTTGATGTAGCTGCACGGCCCCGAGGCCATCGACGCCGTGCCCTTGACGCGCGCGCCGCGCGGGCGGATGCGCGAGAAGTCGTAGCCCACGCCGCCGCCCCGGCGCATGGTCTCGGCCGCTTCGCGCAGCGCCTCGTAGATGCCGGGGTAGCCGGCGCCGTCCACGCCCTGGATGCAGTCGCCCACCGGCTGCACGAAGCAGTTGATCAGCGTCGCCTGGATGTCGGTGCCGGCGGCGCTCATGATGCGCCCGGCGCCAATGGCGCCGGCGCGCAGGTTGTCCAGAAAGCGCGCCTCCCAGTGGGCGCGCAGGTCTTCGCGCTCGACCGATGCCAGCGCGCGCGCCACGCGGCGGTACAGATCCTCGACGTCGGTCTCGCCATCCTTGAAGTATTTTTCACTCAGCACGTCCAGGCTGATGGGCTGAACGGGCAGGCTGGGAGCGAGGTCGGTAATCTCACGTTGCATGGCTGGAATACTCCTGAGGGTGGTCAAGGGGGGGCGATTGTAGGCAGCGCCGGCCGGCATTGTGCGCTTGACGGCTGATTTTTTATATGGGCAAAACCGCTTGACAACCACTACATGTAGTGTTTTTGACCACTTTCCTACACTTCCTGTAGCATCCATGCGCCATGCAGCGCGGGGCTTGCGCCGTTCCTTGGGCGCAGCCCGCCCCAGGCGTTAATTACAATTTGTTTCACTCCTATGCCAACCCGATCCGCCCGCTGTTCCTCTCGCCAAGCCTTGCCCGCCTGCGTCCCGTGGCTGCTGCCGCTGATCCTGGCCGGCGCGCTGCTGCAAGGCTGCGCCAGCCCTTCGGTAGATACCCCCACGCAACCTGGCGCCAGCGGGCAGGCGCCGCTGGCCTGGCATGAGCGGCTCGATCAATGGCAGGACGCCCAGGCCGTGCTGCTGGGCGAAAAGCACGACGCGCCCGAACACCAGCGCTGGGAGCAGGACACCGTCGCCTGGCTGGCCGCGCGCCAGCGCCTGGCCGCCGTGGTGGTGGAGATGGCCGACAGCGGCGGCGCCACCGCCGGCCTGCCGGCCACGGCCAGCGCCGCGCAGGTGCGCGCCGCCCTGCGCTGGGACGACCAGCTCTGGCCCTGGGATCGCTACGCCGGCGTGGTCATGGCCGCCGTGGCGGCGGGCGTTCCCGTGTACGGCGGCAACCTGCCGCGTGCGCAGATGCGCCAGGCCATGCAGGACAGCCGCTACGACCAGCACCTGCCCGCGCCCGCCTGGCAGCGCCAGCGCCAGGCCATCGCCCAGGGCCATTGCGGGCTGCTGCCCGAAGACAAACTCACGCCGATGGCGCGCATCCAGCTGGCGCGCGACGAGTCCATGGCGCGCACGCTGCAGGCGCACCTGCAGCCCGGGCGCAGCGTGCTGCTGGTGGCCGGCCACGGCCACGTGCAGCGCAGCCTGGGCGTGCCCACCTGGCTGGCGGCGCAGACCGTGCAGCGCCAGGCCATTGCCCAGGCGGGCGAGCCGCAGCCAGGCATAGCGCAGGAGGCCGACCACATCGAGCGCACACCGGCGCAGGCGCCGCACGACCCCTGCGCCGCGCTGCGCGCGCGCTGGCCGGGCGCCGCCGGCGCGGCCAGCCAGCCCCGGCGTTGATCGGGGGCAAGCTTGCCCAAAGTCGCCACCAAGGTTTTGGCGGGCTGCGACAATCGCCCGCCATGACTCGCGCCTACATACTGACCCTCTCCTGCCCCGACCGGCTCGGGCTGGTGCACGCCGTCTCGGGCTTTCTGCTCGAACACGGCGGCAACATCGAGGAAGCCGCCCAATACAACGACGAGGCCACCGGCCTGTTCTTCATGCGCGTGCAGTTCGCCTGCAGCCAGTACGACGGCCCGGCGCTGCGCGAGCGCCTGGCCAGCTTCGCCGAGCCCTACGCCATGCGCTGGGGCCTGCACGCCAAGGCCGACACCATGCCCACGGTGCTGCTGGTCAGCCGCCAGGGGCATTGCCTGAACGACCTGCTGTTTCGCGTGAAAAGCGGGCTGCTGCCCATCGACGTGCGCGCCATCATCAGCAACCACCGCGACTTCTACCAGCTCGCCGCCAGCTACAACATCCCGTTCCACCACATCCCGGTGACGGCCGCCACCAAGGCCCAGGCCGAGCAGCGCCAGTACGAGATCATCGAAGCCGAAGGCGCCGAGCTGGTGGTGCTGGCGCGCTACATGCAGGTGCTCTCCAACGACCTGTGCGCCAAGCTCGCCGGGCGCGCCATCAACATCCACCACAGCTTTCTGCCCAGCTTCAAGGGCGCCAAGCCCTACTACCAGGCGCACGACCGGGGCGTCAAGCTGATCGGCGCGACGGCGCACTACGTCACCGCCGACCTGGACGAAGGCCCCATCATCGAGCAGGACGTGGCGCGCGCCGACCACACCGACACGGTGGAAGACCTGAGCGCGCGCGGACGCGACACCGAAAGCCAGGTGCTGGCGCGCGCCGTCAAGTGGCACAGCGAGCATCGCGTGCTGCTCAACGGCCATAAGACCGTGGTGTTTAGGTGAACACCCCCCTGAGACGCTTCGCGTCTTCCCCCCTCTCTTTCGTAGCGCTGCGCGCTACGGGAGGGGGGACGCAGCCAGCGCGGCGGGGCGGCCCTTGCGCGGCTGCACTGGCCTGGGGCGCGCCAGTTGCATGGGCCGTGGGCTGCGCCCCGAGTTGCTGAGATGGCCGCGCCACCGCCCTCCTCGTCCCTGCTGACCGCGGCCTCGCGGCGCATTCCGCCGATCCAGTGCCTGCTGACCTTCGAGGCGCTGGCGCGGCTGCGCAGCGTCACGCTCACGGCCGACGAGCTGTGCGTCACGCCCAGCGCCGTGAGCCACCGCGTGCGCCAGCTGGAGCAGACCCTGGGCACGCAGCTCTTCGGCCGCGCCGACTTTTCGCTGACCACCGACGGCAGCGCCTACCTGGCCCAGGTGCGCGAGGGGCTGGCGGCGCTGCTGCGCTTTCCCGGCGCGGTGGGCACGCCGGCCAAGCGGCGCCTGAAGATCGCCGTCACCCCCACGTTCGCGCGCGCCATCCTGATCCCGCGCCTGCGCCAGTTCGCCGACGCCTACCCCGAGATCGACCTGGCGCTGCAGGTGTCGATCCCGCTGCTCGACGTGGTGGCCGAGGACGCCGACCTGGTGGTGCGCTTCGGCCCCGGCCGCTACGCCGACATGGAGCACGTGCGCCTGGCCGGCGACACCGTCACCCCGCTGGCCGCGCCCGCCTTCGTGCGCGAGCACGGCCCGTTCGAGCGCCCCGAGGACCTGGAGCGCGCGCGCCTGCTGCGCAGCCCGCTCGACCCCTGGCGCGGCTGGTTCGCCGCCGCCGGCCTGCCGTGGGACGAGCCGGCCGAGGGCTCGCAGTTCAACGACGTGGGCCTGATGTGCGACGCCGCCGCCGCCGGCATGGGCGTAGCGCTGGTGCGCCTGAAGCTGGGCGCGCTGTGGCTGGACAACGGCACCCTGGTGCGCCTGTTCGACGTCGACGCGCCCAGCCCCCACTCCCACTACCTGTGCTGGCGCACCGGCACCATGGACCGCTGGGAATGCGCCGCCTTCGTCGACTGGCTGCGCCGCTCGCTGGCCTGATAGCGGCCTGCCCCTTGCGCAACACGTTTCACGCAGCGCTCAAAGAAAACTCACGCCACACCCTGCCGGCCTGGCCTACAGTCACGCCATGACCAGCAGCCCCACCCCCAGCCCCACACCGGCCGAACGCGCGGCGCGCCAGCGCGAAGTCGTCGCCGCCCTGGCCGAGGGCCTGCCGCAGCACGCGCTGCTGTGGCAGGCCGAGGACACCACCCCCTACGAATGCGACGGCCTGACGGCCTACCGCCAGCGCCCGCTGGTCGTGTGCCTGCCCGAGACCGAGCAGGAAGTGCAGGCCGTGCTGCGCACCTGCCACCGCCTGGGCGTGCCCGTGGTGGCGCGCGGCGCGGGCACCGGCCTGTCGGGCGGCGCCATGCCGCACGCCATGGGCGTGACGCTGTCGCTGGCCAAGTTCAACCGCATCCTCAAGGTCGATGCGCAGGCGCGCACCGCCACCGTGCAGTGCGGCGTGCGCAACCTGGCCATCAGCGAGGCGGCGGCGCCGCACGGCCTGTACTACGCGCCCGACCCGTCCAGCCAGATCGCCTGCACCATCGGCGGCAACGTGGCCGAGAACTCGGGCGGCGTGCACTGCCTGAAGTACGGCCTGACGGTGCACAACGTGCTGCGCGTGCGCGGCTACACCATGGAGGGCGAGCCGGTCGAGTTCGGCAGCGAGGCGCTGGACGCCCCCGGCCTGGACCTGCTGGCCGCCGTGATCGGCAGCGAGGGCATGCTGGCCGTGGCGCTGGAGGCCACGGTGCGCCTGATCCCCAAGCCGCAGGTGGCGCGCTGCATCATGGCCAGCTTCGACGACGTGCGCCGCGCCGGCGACGCCGTGGCCGCCGTGATTGCCGCCGGCATCATCCCCGCCGGCCTGGAGATGATGGACAAGCCCATGACCGCCGCCGTCGAGGACTTCGTCAAGGCCGGCTACGACCTCACCGCCGAGGCCATCCTGCTGTGCGAGAGCGACGGCACGCCCGAGGAGGTGGAGGAAGAAGTCGCGCGCATGAGCGAGGTGCTGCAAGGCGCGGGCGCCACGGCCATCTCGGTGAGCCGTGACGAGGCCGAGCGCCTGCGCTTCTGGAGCGGGCGCAAGAACGCCTTTCCGGCCAGCGGCCGCATCAGCCCCGACTACATGTGCATGGACTCGACCATCCCGCGCAAGCGCCTGGCCGACATCCTGCTGGCCATCCAGCAGATGGAGAAGAAATACCGCCTGCGCTGCTGCAACGTCTTCCACGCGGGCGACGGCAACCTGCACCCGCTGATCCTGTTCGACGCCAACGACGCCGACGAGCTGCACCGCTGCGAGCTGTTCGGCGCCGACATCCTGGAGACCAGCGTGCAGATGGGCGGCACGGTGACGGGCGAACACGGCGTGGGCGTGGAAAAGCTCAGCAGCATGTGCACCCAGTTCACCGCCGAGGAAAACGCGCAGATGCACGCGCTGAAAGCCGCGTTCGACCCCGCCGGCCTGCTCAACCCCGGCAAGGCAATACCGACGCTGAACCGCTGCGCCGAGTACGGCAAGATGCTGGTGCGCGGCGGCAAGATGAGCCATCCAGGCTTGCCGAGGTTTTAGACACCCCCCTGAGGCGCTTCGCGCCTCCATGCAGCCGCCAGAGGCGGCAGCCCTTCGGGGTCGTCCAAGCCTGCGCAGGCAGGCTTGGAGCCGCGCCCCTCAGCCCCCGCTCTCGCATTGCTGCGCAATGCGGGCAGGGGGACGCAGCCAGCGCTGCGGGGCGGCCCTTGCGCGGCTGCCCTGGCTTGGAGTGCGCCAGTAGTTACCGGCGGGGGTACCAGCCATCGCTCTTTGGGTTTGCTTATTTGTATAGCTGCTTGCGCTTTATATAAGCCAACTTCAGATATGAAAATATCCGAGTTTGTTTATTGACAAGCGCAAACAGCTATTGTTTTTTAAATCAACTATCGATCACCCGGCGCGCGAACTGCTCCAGGTAGTTCATCAGCTGCTGCGCGCCGGCCACGGCGCCGGCCTCGTCGCCGCTGGCGATGCCCTGCGCCAGCGCCATGTGGGCGCGCGCGCCCTCGGTGATGTCGCCCTTGTGCTGGTAGGCGTACCAGAAGCGCCGGCACTGCACGATCAGCGGCGCCACGCACTTGACGGCGGACGCGTTGCGGCAGGCCTGGTGGTTGACCAGGTCGAGCGCGTGGTCGGCGCGCATATAGGCGTCCAGGTCGCCGCTGCGCGCCGTCTCCAGCATGTGCTCGGCGCAGCGCACGATGTCGGCGCGCTGGTGCGCGGTGGCGCGCCGCGCGCTGCTGGCGGCGATCAGGCCTTCGAGCACGCGCCGCGTCTGGATCACGTCCAGGTGCGCGGCCAGGTCGATGTCCGACACCAGCAGGCCGCGGCGCGGCTGCTGCTCGATCAGGCCGATGGACGCCATGCGCAGCAGCGCCTCGCGCACAGGTGTGCGGCCCAGGCCGGTGCGTTCGACGATCTCGGCCTCGACCACCGGGCTGCCCGGGCGCAGCTGCAGCGTGGCGATCAGGGTCTCGATGGCGTCGTACGCCACGTCGGCGGCGCGCCGCTTGGGCTGGACGGCGCCCGGGGTGGGGATGGGTGCGATGGACATGGGCGGCAAGAATAGCGTGATGGCCGCGCCAGCGGCCTAAGCGGCCGTGCCGCCGGCCAGGCGCAGGATGTCGTCGTAGAGCGCGCGCGGCACCTCGGCGCCGTGCGCCAGGCTGCGCTCGCGCGCGGCGTAGCGCCGCTCGGACGGCAGGCGCGCGCCCTGCCCGGTGATGGCGGCAAACAGCTGCTCGGCGCGCGCCGCGGCCTGTGCCGGGTCGCTGCCGCTCAGCCGCTCGGGGTCGAAGGCCAGGATCAGCTCGCCATGGCAGGGCGCGGCGCCCGCGCCGGCGTCGAAGGCCAGCGACTCGGCGCTGGTCCAGTCGCCGATCAGCGCGCCCGCCATCAGCTCCACCATGGCCGCCAGCGCCGACCCCTTGTGCCCGCCGAAGGTGCGCATCGCCCCCTGGGCGACGGCGACGGGGTCGGTGCTCTCGCGGCCCTGCGCATCCACGCCGCAGCCCGGCGGCAGGGGCGTGCCTGCGCGGCGGTGCAGTTCCAGGTCGCCGCGCGCAATGGCGCTGGTGGCCAGGTCGAAGACGAAGGGGTACGGCCCCGGGCGCGGCCAGCCGAAGGCGATGGGGTTGGTGCCGAACACCGGCTTGCTGCCGCCGGCGGGCGCCACCCAGGCGTGGCTGGGCGTGAGTGCCAGCGCGGCCAGGCCGTGCGCGGTGATGGCCTCGACCTCGGGCCACAGCGCCGAGAAGTGAAAGCACCGGTTGATCACCAGCGCCCCCAGCCCGTGCGTGCGCGCCGCCTGCACCAGCGCCGGCAGGCCGCGCTCGAACGCCAGCGGCGAGAAGGCGCGCTGCGCATCGACGCGCACCACGGCGCCGCTGGCCGGCGCCAGCACGGGCTCGGCCCGCAGCTCGACCTGGCCCGCGCCGATGGTGTGCGCGCAGGTGATGAGGCGGTACACGCCGTGCGACTGGCAGGCGTCGCGCTGCCCGGCCACCACGGTGCGGGCCATGGCCTCGGCGTGCGGCTGCGACAGGCCCTGGGCCAGCAGCACGCGGCAGGCCAGGTCATGCAGCTGCGGCAGGGCGATGCGCACGGTGTCGGCGGCGGTGGTGGGGGTGGCGGCAGCGGTGTCGTGACTCATGCGGTGCTTTCGTCGTTGCCGTAGCCCGCCAGCGTGGCGATGCGCGCGGGGGCCAGCAGGTGGCGGCCGGGCGCGGGTGTCCAGCCGTAGAGGAATTGCGCCGCCGCCCCGCACACGCGGCCCTGGCAGGGGCCCATGCCGCAGCGCGTGTGCAGCTTGGCGTCGATCCAGCCGCTGCGCGCCTGCAGCGCGGCGTGGCTCACGTCCTCGCAGCGGCACACCAGGGTGTCGGGGCGCGGCAGGTGGCGCAGTTGGGGCGACAGGGCAAAGTGCCGGTGCAGCGCGTCGGCAAAGCCCTGCCAGCGCGCGCGCTCGCCCGCCAGCGCCTGGGCGGCTGCCGCGTCGCCCACGGCGGCGTGGCCGGCCATCGCGCCTTCGGCCAGGGCTTTCTCGCTGCCGCCAAAGCCGGTGCATTCGCCCGCGGCCCACACGCCGGGCACGGTGGTGGCCTGCAGCGCGTCCACGGCCAGGCCCTGGCGCGCACCCAGCGCGCAGCCCAGCATCTGGCCCAGGTGGGTGTGGGGCACCAGGCCAAAGCCGCAGGCCAGGCGGTCGCACGCCAGCACCTCGTGGCCCGCGCCGCGCGAAAGCCGCACCGACTGCACCTGGCCCGCGCCCTGCGCCTCCAGCACATGGCTGGCCGCGCGCAGGCCGGGCTGCAGCAGCGCCAGCGCCTGCGCGGCCTTGGCGGGCCAGCGCGGCAGCTGCAGGCCAAAGCCCGCCAACTGCCGCCAGCGGGCCTGCTCCGCAACGCGCAGCACCTGGGCGCCGGCCTGGCGCGCCGTGTGCGCGGCGGCCAGCAGCAGCGGCCCGCTGCCGGCGATGACGATGCGCTGGCCGCGCACCGGCATGCCGGCCTTGATGAGCGCCTGCAAGCCGCCCGCGCCGGTCACGCCCGGCAGCGTCCAGCCCGGAAAGGGCAGCAGCAGCTCGCGCGCGCCAGTGCACAGGATGAGGCTGGCGCAGTGCTGCGTCCAGCCGCTTGCGCCGTCTTCGAGCAGCAGCGCCGGCGCGGTGCCGGCCGCGGGCGCATCGGCCAGGCTGACCACGCGCGTGCCGCAGAGCACGCGCACGTTGGCGGCACCGGCCAGGCGCTCGCGCTGCGCGCGCGCCAGCGGCGGCAGGTGGGCACCGGGGCCGTCGCGCCAGATCTGGCCGCCGGGGGCGGGGTTGTCGTCCACCAGCACGATGGCCGCGCCGCTGGGCGCGGCGGCCAGCGCGGCGGCCATGCCGGCCGGGCCGGCGCCGATGATCAATACGTCGCAGCGCCGGACGCCGGCGGTGCAATGAGGGTGCGTTGCGCGGTTCATGCTGCGTGGACGCCGGTGGTGACGCGCATGCCGCCCAAGCACACCGTCTGGCAGGCGAGCTGGCGGCGCCCGTCGATGGTGACGCGGCATTCGTGGCAGATGCCCATGCCGCAGAAAGGCGCGCGCCGTTCGCCGCCGACCGACAGGCGCGTGCAGCCGCCGGGCGCGCCGGCCAGCGCGGCGGCCACGCTGGCGCCGGCGGGCACGGCCAGCGCCTGGCCGTCGATGTAAAGGGTGACGGTGGCAGTCATGGCTACAGGTGGAAGCGGCTGGCCGCGTAGGGCGCGGGGTCGATGGGCGGCGCGGCGCCAGTGAGTTGCGCGGCGATGAGCTGCGCCGTGGCGGGCGCGGTGGTCACGCCCAGGCCTTCGTGGCCCACGGCCAGCCACAGGCCGTCCATGCCGGGGTGCTCGCCGATGATGGGCAGGCCATCGGGCGTGGCCGCGCGAAAGCCCGTCCAGGTACGGATCACGGACAGCTCGGCCAGGCCCGGCGCGTAGTCCAGCGCACGGCGCAGCATGCGCGCCAGGATGGCGTTGTCCACCGCCGGGTCGGTGGTGTCGAACTGGCGCGACGAGCCGATCAGCAGCTGCCCGGTGGGCCGGGGCTGCAGGTTGAACGCCACCGAGGTGCCGTCGCTGTGATGCGCGCTGGTGATGTAGCCCAGCTCCACCAGCTGGTGGCGCAGCAGGCCGCCATGGCGCTCGGTGATGGCCAGGTGCCCTTTCTTGGGGCGTATCGGCAGGCCGGGGCACAGGCGCGGCGCGGCAATGCCGGCGGCCAGCAGCACGGCGCCGGCGCTCAGCGTGCGGCCGTCGGCCAGGTACACGCTGCGTCCCGCGATGCGCGTGGCTTCGGCCTGCTCGACAGGGATGGGGCGCGCGGCATGCGCGAGCAGCCATTCGGCGGCGTTGGGGGCGTAGACGATGCTGTCGCCGCCCACCTTCAGCGCGCCCGCCAGGCCCGGGCGCAGCAGCGGTTCGGCGGCGGCCAGCGCTGCGGGGCCGAGCAGCTCGCAGGCGATGCCGTGGGCCCGCAGGCGCTCCTGTTTGTCTGCGGCGGCGGCCATTTCCTCGGCGTTGGCGGCCACCCACAGCGTGCCGCACGGGGCGTATTGGCAGGCGGGCGCGTCCGCATTCATGCGCGGGCCCCATTGGTGCCACAGGGCCAGCGACGACTGGCTCAGCGCCAGCTCGGCGGCGTTGTCGTCCATCACCACCAGGTGGCCCATGCCGGCGTGGGTGGCGCCGCCCAGGCGCGCGTCGATCACCCGCACCGACAGGCCGCACGCGGCCAGCGCGTGCGCGCAGGCCGCGCCGACGATGCCGGCGCCGATGACGAGCACGTCGGCAGAGCTCACAAACGGATGCCCCAGCCGAAAGGATCGTCGGCCTCGATCAACAGCGTGGCCTCGGCGCTCATGTGGGCGCGCCCGCGCAGCGTGGGCGCGACCTTGCCGCCCTGCAGCAGCTGGTAGCTGGCCTCGAAATGGCTGCCGATGATGCTGGCCTGGCGCCATACCTGGCCGGGCGCGAGCTTGCCGTCGGCCGCCAGGCAGGCCAGCTTGGCGCTGGTGCCGGTGCCGCAGGGCGAGCGGTCGTAGGCGCGGCCGGGACAGAGCACGAAGTTGCGGCTGTCGAACTGCGCGTCGTCGGCAAACAGCTCGATGTGGTCGATCACGCCGCCGTCGTCGCCGCGCACGCCCTGCAGTTCCAGCGCCTGGCGCACGGCCCAGGCGAATGCAGTCAGCGCCTCGATGTTGCCGCTCTCCACGCGCAGCTGGTGTTCAGACACCAGGAAGAACCAGTTGCCGCCCCAGGCCACGTCGCCCGTCACCACGCCGTGGCCTGGCACGCTGAGCTGCAGGCGGTGGTGCAGGCGGTAGGCCGGCACGTTGTGCACGCTGACCGAGCCGTCCTCGTGCAACGTGGTCGTCACGGTGCCGACGGGGGTTTCGATGCGGTGCTCGCCCGGCTGGATGCGGCCCATGTGGGCCAGCGACGCCACCAGGCCGATGGTGCCGTGGCCGCACATGCCCAGGTAGCCGGCGTTGTTGAAGAAGATCACGCCGGCGGTGTTGGCCGGGTCTTGCGGCGCGCACAGCAGCGCGCCCACGATCACGTCGTTGCCGCGCGGCTCCAGCACGGTGGCGGCGCGCCAGGCGTCGTGCCGCTCGGCCAGCAGGGCGCGGCGCTCCGCCATGCTGCCGCTGCCAAGGCTGGGGAAACCACCCACCACCAGCCGCGTGGGCTCGCCGCCGGTGTGGGAGTCGATGATCTGGATGCGTTGCATGGCGGCTGTGCGGGTGTGAATCAAAGTGGGAATTGCCGCTGCCCCGCGCCGCGCGCGGCATGCCAGCGCGGCGCAGGGCGGGGCGGGAGGCCGATGGATTACTGGCCGGCCACCGGCGTGGGCTTGCCGTCCTTGAAGGTGTTGACCACCGTGGGTGCGTTCAGGCGGTTGCCCTTGTCGTCGTAGCGGTAGTCGCCCAGCACGCCCTTGTGGGTGTGCTCACGCATCCAGTTGCCGACCTTGGCGGGGTCGGTGGTGCCGGCCTTTTCCATGGCTTCGCCCAGGAACATGACCTGGTCGTAGTAGGCCGGGCCGTACACGTCGGGGTTGCGGCCGAAGCGCTTGTTGAACTTGGCCTGGAACGCCTTGGTGGTGTCGTTGGCGTCCATCAGCATGCCGGCGTAGGCGCAGTAGACGAAGTCGTTGACGGCGTCGGGCGCCAGCTTGCTCATCTCGGGGCTGCACAGCGTGTCGCCGCCCATCAGCTTGGCGGTAATGCCCAGCTGCTTCATCTGGCGCGCCATGGGCGCGGCCTGCGGGGCGTAGCCGCCGTAGAAGATGACTTCGGGCTGCTTGGCCTTGAGGTTGGTCAGGATGGCCATGAAGTCGGTGGCCTTGTCGTTGGTGTATTCACGGTCCACGACGGTCAGCCCCAGCTGCTTGGCCGACTTGGCGAACTCCTCCGCCACGCCCTGGCCGAAGGCGGTGCGGTCGTCGATCACGCCGACCTTCTTGACCTTGAGCACGTTGGCCGCGTAGGCCGCCATGCTGCCGCCGATCTGCGAGTCGCTGGCGATGATGCGGAACACCCCCTTGTAGCCGCCTTGCGTGACCTTGGGGTTGGTGCCCACGGTCGAGACCAGGGTACCGCCGCCGTCGTACACGCGCGACGCGGGAATCGCCACGCCCGAGCAGTACGGGCCCATGACGTAGTGGACGCCCTCGTCCACCAGCTTCTGCGCCACGGCCACGCCGGTGCGCGCGTCGCACTGGTCGTCTTCGGAGATGACGTCGAACTTCAGCGTCTTGCCGCCGACGCTGATCTTGCGTGCGTTGAGTTCTTCGACGGCCAGGCGCACGCCGTTGTCGTTGTCGCGCCCGGCAAAGGTGTTGGGGCCCGACAGCGGGCCGCTGTGGCCGATCTTGACGACCTGCTCCTGGGCCATGGCGGTGGCGGCGCAGGCCAGAGCGGCTGCGGCCACGAGGGTGTTCTTGATGAAATGGCGATGCATGATGAACCTTCCGGTAAGGGTTGCGGAAAATGCGCCCCGGCTGGCCGGCGGCTTGTGCCGGCTCCGTGGGCGCTGGTGCCTGGGTACAGGCGTACGCGCGTTGCGCGCGCCGCGAGTCTGCCAGATTCCAGCGCGGCTTCAGTCCACCGAACGGTATTGGGCGGGCCGGCTGGCCAGCGCCTTGTGCACCACAGCGGTGATGAACTCGCGCTCGGCGCCCACCAGCGGCATGCGCGGCAGGCGCATGTGCTCGCTGCCCACGCCGGCCAGCACGTCGATGAGCTTGAGGTTCTGCACCAGCTTGGTCGATACGTCCAGGTGCAGCATCGGGGTCATCCACTGGTAGAGCTTGAGCGCCTCGGCCCACTGGCCGGCCTTCATCAGGTCGTACAGCGCCACCGTCTCGCGCGGGAAGGCGCAGCCCACGCCGGCCAGCAGCCCGTCGGCGCCCAGCGCCAGCGCCTCGTAGGCCAGGTCGTCCACGCCGCAGAAGATCTGGTAGCGCTCGCCCACGGTGTTGCGCAGGTCGGTGATGCGGCGGATGTCGCCCGAGCTTTCCTTGACGGCGACGAGCTGCTCGCAGTCGGCCAGCGCCAGCATGTGCTCGGGCAGCAGGTCCACTCGGTAGGCCACGGGGTTGTTGTAGAGCATCAGCGGCTTTTGCGCGGCGCGGGCCATGGCGCGCACGTTGGCCATGGCCTCGCGCGCGTCGGCCACGTAGATCACCGACGGCATGACCATGAAGCCGGCCACGCCCAGCTTGTTGGCGCCGTCGATGTAGCGCAGCGCCTCGCGCGTGCTGGTCTCGGACACGTTGGCCAGCACTGGCACGCGGCCGCCCGCGGCGTCGAGCGCGATGCGCGCCACGTCCAGCTTTTCCTCCAGGCTCAGGGTGCTGGCCTCGCCCAGCGAGCCGCAGGTGACCATGCCGTGGATGCCGTTGCGGATCTGGAAGTCGATATGCCGCGCCGTGCCTTCGGCGTCGATGCGCTCATCGGCGTGGAACTTGGTGGTAACGGCGGGGAAGATGCCTTGCCAGCGGGGGTTGTTCATGAAAGCTCCTGAAGGGAAAAGGGAAATGGCGAGATGATCTTTTTAAATATATTAACAGTATATTTAAAACATCCGCAAGGGGTTTCCCCCCGATCCTTCATTCCATCCAGAGACGAAGCCAGCGATGCATGGGCATGGGCGGCAGACGGGCAGGCCGTCCCGGCCGCGCCGCGTGGGCGACGGCCGAGGCGGGTGCCTGCCTATCGGGGAGTGCGGCGGCCAGCGCGCCGCCGATCCATCAGCCGTGGGCCAATGTCTTGACGAATTCCCGCGTGCGCGCGTCCTGCGCGTCCTCGAAGATCGCCTGCGACGGGCCGGCCTCGACCACGGCGCCGTCCTGCAGGAAGACGGTGTGGCTGGCCACCTGCGCGGCCAGGCGCAGGTCGTGCGTGGCCATGAGCATGGTCATGCCCTCGCGCGCGAGTTCGCCCAGCACGGCGACGACTTCGGCCGCCAGGCCGGGGTCGAGTGCCGAGGTCGGCTCGTCGCACAGCAGCACCGCCGGCTCCAGCGCCAGCGCGCGCGCGATCGCCACGCGCTGCTGCTGCCCGCCCGAGAGGTTGGCCGGCCAGGCATCGGCCTTGTCCTTGAGGCCGACCTTGTCGAGCAGCGCCAGCGCCCGCGCGCGGGCGCGCTCGCGCTCCCAGCGCTTGACGGTGACCAGCCCCTCCATCACGTTCTGCAGCGCGCTCTGGTGGGCAAACAGCTGGAAGTTCTGGAACACCATGCCGGTCTGCAGGCGGATGCGCTGCACGGCCTCATGGCTGGGGCGCCGGCCAGGGGCAAAGTCGATGCTGTGCGCGCCCAGCGTCAGGCGGCCGGCGTCGGGCACTTCCAGCAGGTTGACGCAGCGCAGCAGCGTGCTCTTGCCGCTGCCCGAGGGACCGATGAGCGCCGTGACCTGCTGCGCCGCGATCTCCACGCTGACGGCGTGCAGCACCTCGTGGCCGGCAAAGGTCTTGCGGATGTCGTGCAGCGCAATCATCGCTGGCCCTCGGCAAACACCGCGTGGCGGCTGAAGTAGCGCTCCATGCGCACCTGGATCGAGGACAGCACGGAGCACAGCACGAGATAGATCAGCGCCGCCTCCACGTACAGGATCAGCGGCTCGTAGGTGACGGAGGCGATGCGCTGCGCGGCCTGGAACACCTCGGGCACCGTGATGACGGCGGCCAGCGACGTGTCCTTAACCAGCGCGATGAAGGAATTGGCCAGCGGCGGCACGGCCACGCGCGCGGCCTGCGGCAAGATGGTGCGGCGCAGCGCCTGCGCCCGCGTCATGCCGATGGAGTAGGCGGCGTCCCATTGCCCGCGCGGGATGGCCTCGATCGCGCCGCGGATCACCTCGGCGTTGTAGGCGCCGATGTTGAGCGAAAAACCGATCAGCGCCGCCACCAGCGGGTCGAGCACGATACCGACGCTGGGCAGGCCGTAGAAGATCACGAACAGCTGCACCAGCAGCGGCGTGCCCCGAATCAGCCAGATATAGAACCGCACCAGCGCCACCACCGGCGCCGGCGCAAACAGCCGCGCCAGCGCCGCGCCAAAGGCCAGCAGCAGGCCGGCGATGAACGACAGGATCGCCAGCGGCACGGTGAACTTGATCCCCCCGGCCAGCAAGGGCCAGAGGGACTGCCACATCAGGGAAAGCCAGTCAGGCACGGCATCCACCTCCCGGGGCGCGGCCGGCTTGCAGCCGCATCAATGCAGCTTGGACGAGAGGTTCTCGCCAAAGTAATGCTCGGAGATTTTCTTGTACGTGCCGTCGGCGATGATGGCGTCCAGCGCCTGGTCGATGGCCACCTTGAGCGGCCCCTGCCCCTTGCGCAGCAGAATGCCCGAGCGGCCGAACTCGGCGCTGTCGTCGCGCGCCACCACCTTGACCTTGGCCTGCGGCTGCTGCTTCTTGAAGTCGAGGTAGGAGAGGTAATCGTTCACCGTCGCGTCCACGCGGCCGGCCAGCAGCAGCGCCACGGCATCGTTGAAGCCCTGCACCGCCACCACCTCGGCGCCGTTGCGCTGGGCGAGCTTGGCAAAGTTGCTGCTGATGCTGTTGGCCGAGCGCTTGCCCTTGAGGCCGGCAAAGTCGTGGATGGCGTCGTTGTCGGCGCGCACGATCAGCGCCGCGGCCGAGGCGATGTAAGGCTTGGAAAAGTCGTACTTGGCCTGGCGCTCGGGCGAGATGCCGACCTGGTTGATGACCACGTCGTAGCGGTTCACGTTCAGCCCGGCGATCAGGCCGTCCCACTTGCCCTCGACGAACTCGGCCTTCACCCCCAGCTTGGCCGCCACGGCGCGGCCGATCTCGACGTCGAAGCCGACGAGCTGGTTGTCCGACGCCTGGTGGAAGGTAAACGGCGCATAGGTTCCCTCGGTGCCGATACGGATGCTGCCGGCCTTCTGGATCGCGGCAAGATCGTCACCCGCAGCCAGTGCGGGCGCCTGGACGCACAGGGACAGGCCGGCGATACCGGCAACGAGCCACAGTTTCTTGAAAAAGTTCATGTCCATTCCTCGTAGTGCACGCAATTTGCGTTTCAAGACGGAAAGTATGCACGCAACAGCGTGCGCCCCCGGTTCGCCTGTTCGACTGTTTGGGAATGTGCTTATGCACCCCCTGGCTGCGCCTGGCGGCGAATGGCAGGAGTGAAGGAAATACCGGTAAAAAGAAGCCTGCGACGCCACCGCCACGCCCTGCGGCGGTATACATTCGCACAGCCTCCCGTACACGCCACCCACGCCCCCATCCATGGAATTGCTTGTCCTGCCCCTGCTCGCCGCCTTTGGCAAAAGCCTGCTGTTCGTGCTGGCGGGCGTGCTGCCCATCATCAATCCGCTGGCTTCCGCCCCCATCTTCGTGGACATGACACGCGGGCTGAGCGACGACAGCCGCACCCACCTGGCGCGCGAGATCGGCAAGCACGTCGTGCTGCTGCTGGCCAGCACCATGCTGGTCGGCTCCTACGTGCTGAATTTCTTCGGCGTGTCGCTGCCCGTGGTGCGCGTGGCCGGCGGCATGGTCGTGGCGGCCATTGCCTGGCGCATGCTCAATGCGCAGCAGGCGACGAGCGACGACACGGCGCAGATGGCGCAATCGCTAACCGAGGACAAGGTGCGCATCAAGGCCTTCTATCCCCTGACCTTTCCGCTGACCTGCGGCCCGGGCTCGATCGCCGTGGCGATCGCCGTGGGCGCCAGCCTGCACACGCGCCGCAGCGTGGCCGAGACCGCCGCCAACCTGGCCGGCGGCCTGGCGGGCACGGTGCTGCTGGGGGTGCTGGTGGCGCTGACCTTCCGCTACGCCGACCGCCTGCTTGCCCGCCTGGGCGATACCGGGCAGATCGTGTTCCTGCGCCTGATGGCCTTCATCCTGCTGTGCGTGGGCGTGGAAATCGTCTGGGACGGCGTGCAGGCGCTGCTCGCCGGCTTGATCCCCGGCGCGCGCCTGCCGTAGCGCGGCAGGCCGGCCAGGCGGTCAGGCCTGCGCCAGGCGCGAGACGAGAAACAGCAGCAACCCCACGGCGCCGCCGACGATGGTGCCGTTGATGCGGATCATCTGCAGGTCGCGTCCGATGTGCAGCTCGACCAGGCGCGCCATTTCCTGCGCGTCCCAGCGCTGCACGGTGGTGCGGATGTGCTCGGCCACCGACTGCGCCACGTCGGGGGCAAAGGTGGCGGCCCACAGTTCCAGCTGCACGTTCAGGCGCACGCGCAGCGCCGCGTCGCCGGCCAGCGAATGCCCCAGCCACTGGCCCAGCCCGGCCACACGGCGCACCAGGCTGGAGTCTTCGTCGGCCAGATCGGCGCGCAGCTTGCGGCGCAGGTCGATCCACAGCTCGCCCACGTATTCGGCCAGGCGTTCGTCGTTCTGCAGGAAGCCGCGCACCTCCTCGCCCCGGCGCAGCCAGTCCGGGTCGCTGCGCAGGCGTTCGATCAGGCGCGCGATGGCGCCGTCCATGGCCTGGCGCAGCTCGTGCTGCGGGTCTTCGGCCACGGCCTGGAGCAGCGTCTGGATGGCGTGGGTGATGGCGCCCGCGCCCTTGCCCGAGAGCCAGTCGGTAGGCAGCACCTTCTGCTTGAGCGGGTGCTCGCGGCGCAGCCACTGCACCAGCGTGTCGGCCACGAAGGCGCGCGTCTCCTCGGTGCTGACGAGTTCGCCCAGGCGCGCCAGCAACGCGTCGAGCAGCGCCTGGTGGCGCCCCTGGTGCGTGAGCGCGCCCAGCGCCGCGCCCATGGAGCGCGACATGTCGAGCTGCCCCAGCAGCGCGCGCGCGGCCTGCGCCATGAAGGACTGAATCTTGGCGTCCTCCAGCGTATCGAGCGCCGCCAGCGCCAGGCGCGCCACCTGGCGGCCCAGCAGGGCGGCGTTGGGCGGCGCGGTCAGCCACTGCGCCAGCAGCTCGGCCGGGTCGTGGCGCCGGATCATCGCAACGAGCGAGGGCGCGTCCAGGAACCTGTCGCGCACGAAGCCCGCCAGGTTGACCCCGATGCGGTTCTTGTTGCGCCCGATGATGTCGGTGTGCCGCGCCACCAGCGGCAGCGGAATGCGCCGGAACAGCGCCGCCACGGCAAACCAGTCGGCCAGCGCGCCGACCATCGCGGCCTCGGCCGTGGCGCGCAGGCAGTCCACGGCCAGCCCGGGGGGCAGGAAATGCGTGGCCCCGAAGACCGCCGTCACCAGCAGCAGCAGGCCGGTCGCCTGGCGCTTGGCGCGCCGCAGTTGGCGGGAATGCTCCATGGGAGCGGCCATGGGCGCTTGCGGCCCGCTATCCACTGGGAAGGCTTGCATGGCCGCAAGCATAGCCTTGCCGCGGGCGCGCCGCCATCGAGCCGACCGGGCCTACGCGTCTTCCGCGCGCCGATTGCGGCGCAGGCGTTCGCGCTCGTCGAGTTCGCGCAGGCGCTGGATGTTGGCACGCATGGCATCGCGCTGGGCGCGCGTGAGCGGCGGCGGGAAAGGCTTGGGATGCGGCTCCTGCGCATCGGCCACACCCTCCGCCACAGGCTCGGGTGCGCCAGGCACCGCGGTGTTTCTGGACATCAACTCGTTTCTCCTTGCACAGCCCCTCCCATGCGTACGACAAGGCGCAGGCCACGGTACGCCGAGCGGCCGCATTGCATGCAATGCAACGCCCGGCATATGGTGATCAAGAGTCAACTATTTTACGTAACAATCAAGCGAAGTTACCTTGAGATTGCGCAGCATTTCTAGCGTAACCGCATGCACAACGCGAAATCCCTGTTTGCGCAACGGTTACGCAGCGCCATGCTGGCCGCCGGCTACGACCCCAAGCCGGCCGTGCTGGAGCGCGAATTCAACACCCGGCACTGGGGCAAGCCCATGACGCTGCACGGCGTGCGCCGCTGGCTGCTGGGCGAAACCATGCCCGACTACAAGAAGCTCGTCACCCTGGCGCAGTGGCTGAACACGACGGTTGCGGATTTGTGCGACGAGGGCAACATGCCCCACCGCGTACAGGAGCGCCAGCCCCAGTGGCATGCCGGGCTGGGGTACCAGGACAGGGAATTGTTCGACATCTACCTGCGTCTGCCCGTGCCCAAGCGGCGGCTGGTGCGCGACGTGATCCTGGCGGTCTCCCGCGCCCACGCGGCCGAGGAGGCCGAGCGCAGCGCCGGCCCGTCGTGACGCAGGCCCGTCAGCCGATGCGGTCGAGCGCCGCCCGCAGGTGGCCTACCGTGCGCTCCACGTTGTGCCACTTCTCCAGGCCGAACAGGCCGATGCGGAAGGTCTTGAAGTCAGGCCCCTCGTCGCACTGCAGCGGCACGCCGGCCGCGGCCTGCAGGCCCACGTCGAGAAACTTCTTGCCGCTTTGGATGCCCGCGTCCTGGGTGTAGCTGACGACCACGCCCGGCGCCTTCCAGCCCTCGGCCGCCACGCTGGGAAAGCCCCTGCCTTCCAGCAGCGCGCGCACCTTGGCGCCCAGTTCGACCTGCTCGGCGCGCACCCGCTCGAAGCCGTAGTCGCGCGTCTCCAGCATCACGTCGCGCAGCTGCACCAGCGCGTCGGTGGGCATGGTGGTGTGGTAGGCGTGCTGGCCCTTCTCGTAGCCCTCGGCGATCTGCATCCACTTCTTCAGGTCGCACGAGAAGCTGGAGCTTTGCGTCCCTTCGATGGCCTGGCGCGCGCGCTCGGACAGCATCACCATGGCGCAGCAGGGCGAGCTGCTCCAGCCCTTTTGCGGGGCGCTGATCAGCACGTCCACGCCGGTGGCCTGCATGTCCACCCACATCGCCCCGGAGGCCACGCAGTCGAGCACCATCAGCGCGCCCACCTCGTGCGCGGCGGCGGCCACGGTGCGGATGTAGTCATCGCTCAGGATGATGCCGCTGGCCGTCTCCACGTGCGGCGCGAACACCACGGCGGGCCGCTCGGCGCGGATGGCCGCGGCCACTTCGTCGGCCGGGCATGGCGCCCAGGGCGATTGCGCGCCGCTCCCCTGGCGGCGCGCCTTGCACACCACGGCGCCGCCGCCCAGGCCGGCGTCGGCGTCGAAAATCTGGCTCCAGCGGTAGCTGAACCAGCCGTTGCGCACGATCAGCACCTTTTGCCTGTTGGCGAACTGGCGCGCCACGGCCTCCATGCCGAAGGTGCCGCTGCCGGGCACCAGCACCGCGGTGTGGGCGTGGTAGACCTGCTTGAGCGTGGCCAGGATGTCCTGCATCACGCCGATGAAGCGCCGGGACATGTGGTTGAGCGCGCGGTCGGTGTACACGACCGAGAATTCGAGCAGGCCATCGGGGTCGATATGGGGCAGCAGGCTGGGCATGGGGCGGTTTTCTCCGGGCAAACGTTCGACGGGCATGCGCGGGCGCCCGATCGCGGGCGCGCATGGAAGGCATGCATTCACGTTTCAGCTTAGCACTAATGCATCGTGGCGGATTTACTCCAGCTTTACGCGCAGGCTACCGGTGGGTCACGCTGCTTTGGCACACTTGCAGCGCCGGTGGGCATGGGCCACGCCGGACATTCACGAAAACTCCATGTTCACACTCCGCCGCATTCCCACCTCTTTGCGTGTCGTACTCGCCCTGGCGGTATTGGCCGCGCTGGCCGTCGGTGCCAAATTCGCGTTCTTTCCCGCCAAGCAAGCCCCGCTCTTCGTCACCGCCACGGCCACGCGGGACGACATCGAGGACACCGTGCTCGCCACCGGCACCGTGCAGGCCTTCAAGCAGGTGAGCGTGGGCGCCCAGGTCTCGGGCCAGGTCAAGACGCTCAACGTGGTGCTGGGCCAGCGCGTCAAGAAGGGCGACCTGATCGCCGAGATCGACTCCACCACCCAGCGCAACACCGTGCGCAACACCGAGGCGGCGCTGGAAAACGTGCGCGCCCAGCTGGCGGCGCAGCAGGCCTCGCTGACCGAGGCCGAGCTGACCTACAAGCGCCAGAAGCAGCTCCTGACGGCCGAGGCCACCTCCCCATCCGACCTTGAGGCGGCCGAGGCCAAGCTGGCCACCACGCGCGCCAATATCGCGGCGCTGCAGGCCCAGATCAAGCAGGCCGAGATCACCGCCGATACCGCCAAGGTCAACCTCGGCTACACAAAAATCGTCTCGCCCATCGACGGCGTCGTGATCGCCCTGGTGGTGCAGGAAGGCCAGACGGTGAACGCCAACCAGGCCACGCCGACCATCATCAAGGTGGCGCAGCTCGACACCGTGACCGTCAAGACGCAGATCTCCGAGGCCGACGTGGTCAAGGTCGAGCCCGGCCTGCCCGTGTACTTCACCATCCTGGGCGAACCCGACAAGCGCTACCACGCCAAGCTGCGCACCATAGAGCCGGCCACCGACGCGACGCAGACGGAAAGCTCGTCCTCGTCTTCGTCGAGCAGTTCCAGCGCCAGCGCGACCACCGCGATCTATTACAACGGCCTGTTCGACGTGCCCAACCCCGGCAACAAGCTGCGCATCTCGATGACGGCGCAGGTGACCATCGTGCGCGCCCAGGCCAAGGACGCCATCGTCATCCCGTCCTCGGCCCTGGGCCGGCGCGGGCCGGGCGGCTACACGGTGCGCGTGCTGGGCGAAGACGGCACGCCGCAGCGGCGCAAGATCAAGGTAGGCATCAACAACAACGTGAGCGCGCAGGTCACCGAGGGCCTGGCCGAGGGCGACAAGGTCGTGCTCGGCGAGTCGTCCGCGCCCGACAGCGGGCAGCAGAACGCGCGCCGCGGCCCGCGCATGCGCCTGTGAGGCCGCCGCGATGAAAAACGACCTGGAACCCTGCGCCCCCGGCGCCTCCCGGCCCGCACCGGCGGCGCACGGCGCGCCCCTGCTGGAGCTGCGCGACCTGCGCCGCGAATTCCCGGCCGGCGAAGGCACGATCGCCGTGCTCAAGGACATCGACCTGTCCATCCGCGCCGGCGAGATGGTGGCCATCGTCGGCCAGTCGGGCTCGGGCAAGTCCACGCTGATGAACATCCTGGGCTGCCTGGACAAGCCCACGGCCGGCAGCTACCGCGTGGCCGGCCGCGCCACCAGCCAGCTCGGGCCCGACGAGCTGGCCGCGCTGCGCCGTGAATACTTCGGCTTCATCTTCCAGCGCTACCACCTGCTGGGCGACCTGACGGCGCGCGGCAACGTCGAAGTGCCCGCCGTCTACGCCGGCGCGACCGCCACAACGCGCCACGACCGCGCCGCCGCCCTGCTCGGGCGGCTCGGCCTGTCGGACCGCACCGGGCACCGCCCGGGCCAGCTCTCGGGCGGGCAGCAGCAGCGCGTCTCGATCGCACGCGCGCTGATGAACGGCGGCAGCGTGATCCTGGCCGACGAGCCCACCGGCGCGCTCGACACCGCCAGCGGCGAGGAGGTGATGAAGATCCTGCAGGAGCTGCACGCCGAAGGCCACACCATCATCATCGTGACGCACGACATGGCGGTAGCCGAGCACGCCGAGCGCATCATCGAGATCCGCGACGGCGAGATCATCGGCGACCACCCCACGGCGCGCATGGCCGGCCAGCCGGCGCGCGGGCCAGCGCCCGCCCTGCCCGCGCGGCCGCCGGCACGCAACGGCCTGGGCGCGCTGCGCGACCGCTTCATCGAAGCCTTCCAGATGGCGCTGCTGGCGATGAACGCGCACCGCCTGCGCACCTTCCTGACCATGCTCGGCATCATCATCGGCATCGCCTCGGTGGTGGCCGTGGTGGCGCTGGGCGAGGGTTCGCGCCAGCAGGTGCTGAAGAACATCAGCTCGATCGGCACCAACACCATCGAGATCTTCTCGGGCACGGGCTTTGGCGACCGGCGCGCGGCCGCCGTGCGCACGCTGGTGCCCGCCGACGCCGACGCGCTGGCCCGGCAGGGCTACGTGGACAGCGCCACGCCCACGCTGTCGAGCTCCGTCACCGGGCGCTACCGCAACATCGAGGCATCGGTCAGCGTGACCGGCGCGGGCGAGCAATACTTCCGCGTCAAGGGCGTGACGATCGCCCAAGGCAGCGCCTTCGACGAGCTGAACGTGCAGCGGCGCGAACAGGTCGCGGTGATCGACGACAACACCCGCAAGACGCTGTTTCCGAACACCCCGGACCCGGTGGGCGAGGTGATCCTGCTGGGCAGCGTGCCGGTGCGCGTGATCGGCGTGGCGGCCAAGAGCGATTCGGCGTTCCGCAACTCCGAATCGCTGAACGTGTACGTGCCCTACACCACGGCGATGAGCCGCATCGTGAACCAGAACTACCTGCGCTCCATCACCGTGCGCGTGAGCGACGACGCGCCCATCAGCGCCGCCGAGCAAGGCATCAACCAGCTGCTGGAGCAGCGCCACGGGCGCAAGGACTTCTTCGTGCTCAACACCGACAGCATCCGCCAGACCATCGAGGCGACCACGCAGACCATGACGCTGCTGATTTCCTCCATCGCGGTGATCTCGCTGGTGGTCGGCGGCATTGGCGTGATGAACATCATGCTGGTGTCGGTGACCGAGCGCACCCGCGAGATCGGCGTGCGCATGGCCGTGGGCGCGCGCCAGAGCGACATCCAGCAGCAATTTTTGATCGAGGCCGTGCTGGTCTGCCTGATCGGCGGCGTGCTCGGCATCCTCGCGGCGCTGGCCTTCGGCCAGGTCTTTGCCCACACCAGCAGCGACTTCCAGTTGGTGTACTCGACCGGCTCGATGGTCGCCGCCTTCGTTTGCGCCACGCTCATCGGCGTGGTGTTCGGTTTCCTTCCCGCACGCAGCGCAGCCCGCCTCGACCCGGTGCAGGCGCTGGCGCGCGAGTAGCACGCTCCCATCACAATGCTCGCAATGACTCCTTCCTCCCTGTTTCGCCCCGCCGCGCTGGCCCTGGCCCTGACCCTGGCGGGCTGCTCGTCGCTGCGCACGCCCTACGAGGCGCCCGCCGTCGCCGTACCCGCCCAATGGCAACATGCCGATGCCACCGCCGCGCGCAACGCGCAGGCCGCCACCGGCGCCTGGTGGCAGGCCTTCCACGACCCGCAGCTCGACCAATTGGTGGACGCTGCGCTGCAGCACAACAGCAACCTGGCCATGGCCGCCATCAAGGTGCGCCGCGCCCAATTGCAGGCGCGGCTGACCGAAAACCGCCCCTCCGTCAGCGCCGGCGTCAACAGCGGCGCCAGCCGCCCGCTGGATGGCGGCGCCACCACGCGGTCGAACTCGGTATCGCTGGGCGTGAGCTACGAGGTGGACTTGTGGAACCGCCTGGGCGCCTCGCTGGACGCCGCGCGCTGGGAGGCCATGGCCACGGCCCAGGACCGCGAGGCCACGGCCCAGGCGCTGGCCGGCACCACGGCCACGCTGTACTGGCAACTGGCCTACTACAACCAGCGCCTGGCCTCGGCCCGGCAAAGCATTGCCTACGCCGAACGCACCCTGGCGCTGGTGCAGGCGCAATACGCGGCAGGCGCCGTCTCGGCGCTGGAAGTCTCCGAGTCGCGCCAGAGCCTGGCCAGCCAGCGCGCCAGCCTGGCGCTGCTGGAGCAGCAGCAGATCCAGACCGCCAACGCGCTGGTGCTGCTGTTCGACGGCGCGGCCTTCGGCCCGGCCGACGCACACTGGAGCGCGCCCCAGGCCCTGCCCGCCACGGCGCTGCCCGAGGTGGCCGCGGGCCTGCCGGCCGAACTGCTGGCGCGCCGCCCCGACCTGCGCGCCGCCGAGCTGCGGCTGCGCGCCAGCCTGGCCACGGCGGACGCCACGCGCCTGTCGTACTACCCCAAGCTGTCGCTGACGGGGTCGCTGGGCGGATCGAGCACCAGTCTGGGCGACGTGCTGGCCAACCCGCTGGCCGCCCTGGGCGCCGGCCTGGTGCTGCCTTTTCTGAACGCCACCGAGATGAAGATCAACACCGAGGTGGCCCGCGCCGACTACGAGCAGGCCGTGCTGGGCTTTCGCCAGACCCTGTACCAGGCGCTGGTGGACGTGGACAACGCGCTGTCCGCGCGCCGCCAGTACGAGGCGCAGGCCGAGCAGCTGGAGCAGTCGCTGGCCGAGGCGCGCCGCGCCGAGCAGCTCTACGAGGCGCGCTACCGCGCCGGCGCCGTGCCGCTCAAGTCCTGGTTGGACGCGCAGGAAAAGCGCCGCTCGGCCGAAATCTCGCTGGCCGAGAACCGCCTGAACCGCCTGAGCAACCACGCCACGCTATACCAGGCGCTGGGCGGCGCCTGACTGGCCGTCACTCAGCAGGCGATGCCTGCGCGTGCAGCCACGCCATGAAGCGGTCGCGCAGCGCCGAGCGCTTGCCACGCGGCCACAGCAGCACATAGGCCCCCGGCCCCATTACGCTGCCGTGCGGCGCCACGAGTCGTCCCTGCTCCAGCGCATCAACCACCAGCGGCATCGGGGCCACGAGCGCGCCAAGGCCGGATTCAGCGGCCTGGATTGCCAAAAACCAATGCTCGAACATTTGCGAAGGCACGGCCACGTCCGTATCGTCCTCCGCCTGCGGGCAGGCCAACTCCCACCGCGCCCAGGCATCGGGCCGCGTGGCGCTGTGCAGGCGCCGCACTGTGCGCGGTGCCCGCCTCCACGCCGGCAGCAACGCGGGCGCCAGCACCAGGGCCATGGACTCGGGCATCAGCGCTACCGACTGCACCGTACGGCCCGGCGCAAAGTCGTCGCGGCGAATGGCCACGTCTGCTCCTTCGCCGTCGAAGTCCACCGGGCCGCCTCCCGCCTGCACATGCACCGCCACCTCCGGGTACAGCGCCTGGAAGCTGCCCAGCCGGGGAATGAGCCAGCGCAGCGCCAACGAACGCTCACACGATACCGCCAGTCGGTACGCGGCCATGCCAGCCGGCGGCACAGCCACTGCCTGCCAAGCTGCGGCAAGCGCTTCGAGCGCCTGCGCCGTGGAGGCCGCAAGCACCAGGCCGGCCCGCGTGGGTACGGCCTTGCGGCTACCGCGCTCCAGCAGCCGCACGCCAGCCTTGGCCTCCAGCGCGCTGATGCGCTTGCTGACGGCGCCCTGTGTCAGCGCCAGTGCATCGGCCGCAGCCACGATGCCTCCGTGGCGCGCCACGGCATCGAACACGCGCAGGTCTTCGAGTGGCAAGCGCGGCGCAATGGGGGGTTTCCTGTTTCTCATGGATGACGGCAGCATTTCTCAACCTCGACGGCGCCGACCGCGTGCACACTCATGGCCATCGACAACCCATACCCGAGGATAGCCGCCATGGCCGACTTCCGCAGCGACACCGTCACCCAGCCCACCCCCGCCATGCGCGAGGCCATGAACGCCGCGCCGCTGGGCGACGACGTGTTCGGCGACGACCCTTCCGTGAACGCGCTGCAGGAGCATGCCGCGCAGCTGCTGGGCTTCGAGGCCGCGCTGTTCGCGCCCACGGGCACGCAGACCAACCTGATCGCGCTGATGGGCCACTGCCAGCGCGGCGACGAGGCCATCGTGGGCCAGAGCTGGCACACCTACCGCTGGGAGGGCGGCGGCATGGCCGTGCTGGGCTCCATCCAGCCCCAGCCCGTGGAAACGCAGGCCGACGGCACGCTGCGCGTCGCCGACATAGCCGCCGCCATCAAGCCCGACGACCCGCACTTCGCGCGCACGCGCCTCGTGGTGCTGGAGAACACCACGGGCGGCCAGGCGCTGCCGCTGGCCTACACCGCCGAAGTGGCGCAGCTCGCACGCTCGCGCGGCCTGGCGATGCACCTGGACGGTGCGCGCCTGTTCAACGCCGCCACGGCCCATGCCGAGGCCAGCGGTGGCGACGTGTACGAGGCGGCGCGCGCCATCTGCGCGCATTTCGACACGGCCTCGGTCTGCCTCAGCAAGGGCCTGGGCGCGCCCGTGGGCTCGCTGCTGCTGGGCACACGGGCCTTCATCGGCCACGCGCGGCGCACGCGCAAGATTCTGGGCGGCGGCATGCGCCAGGCGGGCATCCTGGCGGCGGCGGGGCAGCACGCGCTGCAGCACCACGTGCGCCGCCTGGCCGACGACCACGCGCTGGCGCGCACGCTGGCCCAGGGGCTGGCCGAGGCGGGGCAGAACCACCCGGTGCTCGGCGGCAAGCTGCGCGTGGCCTCGGCCCACACCAACATCCTGTTCACCGACGTGCAGGCGGACGTGGCGCCCGCCTTCACCGCCTGGCTGGCCCGGCACGGCGTGCGCGTGACCAGCGGCGCCTACGGCGGCCAGACCCGCCTGCGCTGGGTGACCCACCTGGACGTGGAACCCGCAGACGTGGCGCAGGCGCTGGCCTGCGTGCAGGCCTTTCGCGGCGCCTGACGGCCCAGGCGCCGGGGGGCTGCTCTTAGCCGTGGATATGAACGGTTGCACCTCCATCAACCAGCAGATGCGCCCCATTAATGAAGCTGGCAACAGGGCTGGAGATAAACGCGACGGCACTGGCGACTTCTTGCGGCGTGCAAAAGCGTTTCATTGGATTGTTGTTTTTCGTGGCTTCGTAAACCGAAGGAGAGTCTCGTCTGATGTTGTCCCAGAAGCCACCTTCGACGAAGGTATCTCCGGGAGAGACAACATTGGCGCGAACAGCACCCGCCAAACGCTGCGAGAGAGACTTGATGTAGTGTGTCGCCGCCGCCTTGGTCGCTCCATATGCCTCAACGCCTGGTGTGGCGAATGTTGCGGCCTTGGAGCCGACGTATGTGATCGCTGCATTTTTCGAGCTACTCATTGCCCGGATGGCGGCTTCCGTCAACGTGACCGTTGCGTTGAGATCCGTGGCAATCGAGGACTTCCAGTCTCCAGACAAAGCACTCACGTTCGGAATAAAAATGTCGAACCGGCCGAGGGAAGCAATCCAATCCTCCGCATCCGGCGACGAAACATCGACCTCATCGGCCCTTGCTTCCACCGGGTAGGTTTCAAGTGTTTCCAACAGGCGCAAGTTACGCTCCCGCGACCGGGAGCACGTGATGACGTCGCAACCCTCTCGGGCAAGGGTTTCGACGATAGCGGCTCCTATGCCTGCGCTGCCACCGGTAACCACTGCCTTCAACCCTTTTAATCTCAAGTCCACAAAGAAACTCCCTCAAATTCAACTTGGTAGAAGATTGATGGGAAGACTCATGGCGACTCTTGCTGGACGGATTCAATCCCGGCAAGCCCGGCGGCCGGGTAGCGATCACCGGCAATCACCGCTGGGTCGAACAAGGCATCCAGTTCCATGATCTCCTCCTGCGTGAGCGCAATGCTCGCGGCAGAAACATTGCTTTCCAGATAGGCGATCCGGCGAGTGCCGGGGATCGGGATCACATGCGGCTGCTTGTTGAGCAGCCAGGCCAGCGCGACCTGGGCGTTGCTCAAACCTCTGGAACTGGCGAATTTTCCGAGCGCGAGCACCAACTGGCGGTTGGCTTCTTGCGCCTCGCCGACAAAGCGGGGATTGTGTTTGCGAAAGTCGTTGCTGGCGAGCTGCGTCGTGTCCACGGCGCCCGTCAGAAATGCCCGGCCCAGCGGGCTGTAGGCCACGAAGGCGGTGCCGAGTTCCGCGCAAGCCGCCAACATGCCGGTTTCAGGCTCGCGGCTCCATAGGGAGTATTCGCTTTGTACTGCCGCTATGGGATGGACGGCATGGGCACGCCGCAATGTCTCGATGGACACTTCGGATAGCCCGATGGCGCCGATTTTTCCGTTGCTGACCAGTTCAGCCATTGCGCCAACCACGTCCTCAATGGGCACGGCCGGGTCGCGGCGGTGGCAGTAATAGAGGTCGATGCAGTCCACTCCAAGGCGTCGAAGCGAGTTTTCGCAGGCTTCGCGGATGTACGCCGGTGAATTGTCGATGCGGCGCTCATACTCGCCAGCCTTGCGCACGATGCCGAACTTGGTGGCCAGCAGCATTTTCTGCCGTCGATCCCCGCTTTGCGCGACGAAACGGCCCAGCAGTGTTTCGTTGTGGCCCAGGCCGTAGGTGTCGGCCGTGTCGAATAGCGTGACTCCCAATTCCAATGCGCGCGCCAGGGTTCGCAGTGATTCGGTGTCGTCACTGGAGCCATAAAACTCGCTCATGCCCATGCACCCCAAACCCAAGGGAAACACCATGGCGCCTGATGTTCCAAGCCGACGTTGTTGCATTGCGTTGTCCTTCCGAATTCAGGGCAGCGTATTGCCGCCCTCTATGAACTGCGATGTACAGGAGCTTATGGGCGCACTGTTGATGACACAATCCGCATATTGCTATACATATAGCTGATTTTTTCTCATCAATTGACATGGCCGAGAATTCCAGTCTCAATGACCTGCATGCCTTTGCCGCAGTCGCGAAGGCGCGTAGTTTTCGGCGGGCAGCGGTCGAACTGGGCGTATCGCCCTCAGCGTTAAGCCACACGCTGCGGGGGCTGGAAGCGCGCCTGGGCGTACGCCTGCTGCATCGAACAACGCGTAGCGTCGCGCCTACCGACATGGGTGAACGCCTGCTGTCCAGACTGGCTCCGGCGCTGCTTGAAATCTCCAACGCCTTGGATGCGATCAATGATGACCGGGACTCGCCCATCGGAACCCTGCGTATCAACGCGCCTCGCGCTGCCTGCGACTGGGTGCTGGGTCCACTGCTGCCACGCTTTCTTGCCGAACATCCGGGCATGCGTGTCGAATTGGTGAGCGAGGACGGTTTTGTGGACATCGTTGCCAAGGGTTTCGATGCCGGCGTGCGCTTTGGCGAAAGTCTGCAACAGGACATGATTGCCGTCCCGATGGGGCCACCCCAGCGTTTCGTCGTGGTGGCTTCTCCCGCCTACCTCGCGAACCACGGCCCGTTGTCCGCTCCTCGCGAACTGATCCACCACGACTGCATCCGTTTGCGCTTCCCGAGCGGTACTTTCTATCGTTGGGAATTCACCAAGGCAGGCGAGCACGTCGAAGTCGAGGTGGATGGGCCATTGGCACTCAGCGACATGCATCAGATGGTGCAGGCCGCAGAGAGTGGTTTGGGACTCGCCTATGTTTACGCACAGTACGCTCGTGACGCACTGAGCGCGGGACGGGTTGTCAGCGTGCTTGACGAATGGCGACCGTCAGAGACGGGCTTCTTTCTTTACTACCCTAGCCATCGTCACGTGCCTGCGGGACTTCGTGCCTTCATTGAGTTGGCGCGTGCAACCTACGTGTGAAAACGTTGCACCAGTCATCCATTAAGAGTGGCTACCAGGTATCGACGAAGCGCGCCCCCGGCGCCCCCACGCGTGCCGACGCCAGGCCGCGCGCCAGCCAGGAACGCGTCTCGGACGGGTCGATGACGGCGTCGATCTCCAGCGTGGCGGCCATGTGCATGGCCTCGCCGTTGGCGTACGACCGGGCCACCAGCTTCTGGAACAGCGCGTCGCGCTCGGCGCCCTCGGGTAGGGCTTCGAGCTCCTTCTTGAAGCCCAGGCGCACCGCGCCTTCCAGCCCCATGGCGCCGAACTCGCCCGTGGGCCAGGCCACGGTGAACACCGGCGCGTGCAGGCCGCCGGCCGCCATGCCCATGGCGCCCAGGCCGTAACCCTTGCGCAGCACCACGGCAAAAAACGGCACGCGCAGGTGCGCGGCGGTAACGAACAAGCGGCTCACGTGGCGCACCTGGGCCGTCTGCTCCACCTCGGGGCCGACCATGAAGCCGGGCGTATCGACCAGGCTCACCAGCGGCAGGCCGTGCGCGTTGCACAGCTGCATGAAGCGCGCGGCCTTGTCGGCGGCGGGCGCGTCGATGGCGCCGCCCAGGTGCAGCGGGTTGTTGGCGATCAGGCCCACGGGCCGGCCCTCGATGCGCGCCAGGGCCGTGTGGATGCCGGCGCCAAAGCCGGTGCGCAACATCAGCAGGCTGCCCTCGTCCACCAGTCCCGCCATGGCGGCGCGGGTGTCGTACACGCGCAGGCGGTTTTCGGGCACCACGGCGCGCAGCAGGCGCTGGTCGGGCACGCTCCAGCCCGGCGCACGGCCCTGGAAAAACGATAGGTAGTGGCGCGCCGCCTGCACGGCCTCTTGTTCGTTTTCGACCAGCAGGTCGATCACGCCGTTGGCGTGCTGCACGTGGCTGGGGCCAATCTGCTCGGGCTTGAATACGCCCAGGCCGCCGCCCTCGATCATGGCCGGGCCGCCCATGCCGATGTTGCTGGCGCGCGTGGCGATGATGGTGTCGCAGCAGCCCAGCAGCGCGGCGTTGCCGGCAAAGCAGCGCCCGGCGGCGATGCCGACCACCGGCACCTGGCCCGACAGCGCGGCGTGGGCGGCGAAGGTGTGCACGTGCAGGCCGGCCACCACGGGCACGTCGGTGTCGCCCGGGCGGCCGCCGCCGCCTTCGGCCAGCAGCACCACGGGCAGGCGCTGGTCGAGCGCGATGCCGAGCATGCGGTCGGTCTTGGCGTGGTTGCGCGCGCCCTGGGTGCCGGCGAGCACGGTGGCGTCGTAGGCCATGACGACGGTGCGCGATTGCTCCTCGCCGCACTGCGCGCTGTTAACCGCGCCTATGCCCGTGACCATGCCGTCCGCCGGCGTGTTGGCGATCAGGTCCTCCATGCTGCGGCGGCGCGCCTGCGCGGCCACGGCGAGCTGGCCGTATTCGATGAAGCTGCCCGCGTCGCACAGGTCGGCGATGTTCTCGCGCGCCGTGCGCTGGCCCTGGGCGTGGCGCTTGGCCACCGCCGCCGGGCGGTGGGCGTCCAGCGTGAAGGCGTGGCGGTCGATGACGCGCTGCAGGTCGGGGCGGATGCGGTCCGGATCCTGCGCCGCCTGCGGCCCTGTGGCCTGCAGCGCGGCGTCCTCCACCGGGTCGAGCACCAGCAGCGCCGCGCCCTGCGCCACGTAGGCGCCGGGCGCGGCGGCCAGGCTGCGCACGCGGCCCGCGTGGGGCGCGTGCAGCACATGCTCCATCTTCATGGCTTCGAGCACGGCCAGCTCGGCGCCCGCCGCCACCACGGCGCCCTCGGCCACGGCGTACTGCACCAGGCGCGCGGGCATGGGGGCGCGCAGGGCATGGGGGTCGGCGTCGCCGGGTTCGGCGCTGTTTTTTGAATGATTCTGGCCTGCAGCGCCCTGTCCATCAACGCTAATAGCTATTGTTTTAGAATCATCCAGCAGCGCGGGCAGCACGGCTTCCAGCCAGCGCGTGTGCACCTGCTGGCGCTCCATCTCGGGCCGCGCGGCCAGCGCCTGCAGCAGCGCGAGGTTGGTCGCCAGGCCGTCGATGCGGCATTCGGCCAGCGCGCGCTGCGAGCGGCGCAGCACGTCGGCAAAGCTGCCGCCGCGCGTGGAAACGATGAGCTTGGCCAGCAGCGTGTCGTAATGCGGCGAGGGCGCGCGGCCCGCCACCGCGTGCGTGTCCACGCGCACGCCGGGGCCGGTGGGCAGCTGCAGCCGCGCGATGGTGCCGCTGCCCGGCTGGGCCTGGCCTGCGGCATCCAGCGTTTCGGCGTTGATGCGCCACTGGATGGCGTGGCCCTGCACGCGCGGCGGGTGGGCCGGGTCCAGCCCCAGCGCGGCCAGGCGCCGGCCGGCGGCGAGCAGCACCTGCGCCTGCACCAGATCCACGCCCGTCACCTCCTCGGTCACGGTGTGCTCGACCTGCAGGCGCGGGTTGCATTCGATGAAGACGTAGGGCAGGTCGCTGGAGGCCAGATCGACCAGGAACTCGAACGTGCCCAGGCCTTCGTAGCGCAGCGCGCGCGCCATGGCCAGGGCGTCCTGCACGATGCGCTGACGCAAGGCCTCGGGCAGCGAAGGGCTGGGCGCGATCTCCACCAGCTTCTGGAAACGCCGCTGCAGCGTGCATTCGCGCTCGCCCAGGGCGATCACGTCCACGCCGTCGCCCAGCACCTGCACCTCGATGTGGCGCGCGTTCGCCATCAGGCGCTCCACGTACACCCCGGCCACGCCAAAGGCGGCCTGGGCCTCGCGGCGGCAGGCGTCGTAGGCGGCGGGCAGTTCGGCCTCCGACTGCACGGCGCGCATGCCGCGCCCGCCGCCGCCGCCAATGGCCTTGATGACGATGCCCGCGCCCTGCCCACCCGCTTGCTGCACCTGCTGCGCCTGCTGCTCCCGCCAGAAGGCCTGCGCCTGCTCCAGCGTGACCGCGTGCTGCGTGCCCGGCATCAGCGGCACGCCCTGCTGCAGCGCCAGCGCGCGCGCCTGGGCCTTGTCGCCGCACAGCGCCAGCTGCGCGGGCGTGGGGCCGATGAAGGCGATGCCCGCGTCCCGGCAGGCCTGGGCGAAGTCGGCGCGTTCGCTCAGGAAGCCGTAGCCGGGGTGCACGGCGTCGCAGCCGCGCTCGCGCGCCAGCGCGATGAGGTGCGCGCCGTCCAGGTAGGCCGCCGGGCCGGTGGCGCCGAGCGCGATGGCCTCGGACGCCGCCTGCACATGGGGCGCGCCGGCGTCGTCGTCGGCATACACGGCCACGCTGGCAATGCCCAGGTCGTGCAGGGCACGCACGATGCGCAGGGCCACCTCGCCACGGTTGGCGACAAGGACTTTGGCAAAAAGGGGCGTGGTCATGACGATACTTCTTTTTTAATAGCTGTTTGCGCTTGATACATAAGCATTAGATGCCAATTTGGCTTGTAATTCGCTCCAACAGCAAACACTGCGCGCCACCCACGTCGCCTGCAACCGGCACGGCCCAGGCGCGGGCAGCCGCGCAAGGGCCGCCCCGCAGCGCTGGCTGCGTCCCCCTGCCCGCATTGCGCAGCAATGCGAGAGCGGGGGGAAGGCGCCGAAGGCGACTCAGGGGGGTGTTTCACTTGAGCAGCCGCCGCAGCACCTTGCCCGCGCCCGTGATGGGCAGTTGGGCGATAAAGCGCACCTCGCGCGGCGCCTTGTAGGGCGCCATGTTCTCGCGGCTCCAGGCGACGAGCGCCTGCGCATCCACCTCCTGGCCCGGCTTCTTCACGATGAAGGCGCGCACCACCTCGCCCTTGTCCGCATCGGCCACGCCGATCACGGCGGCCTGGGCCACGGCGGGGTGCTTGATGAGGATGGCCTCCACCTCCTCGGGGAACACGCTGTAGCCCGAGACCTTGATCATTTCCTTGAAGCGCCCGGAAAAGGTGAGGTAGCCCTCGGCGTCCACCTTGCCCATGTCGCCGGTGTGCACCCAGCCGCCACGCAGCGTGGCGGCCGTGGCCTCGGGCTTGTTCCAGTAGCCCTGGAAGTTGCCGGGCGAGCGCACGGTGATCTCACCCATCTCGCCCACGGGCAGCTCGGCGCCGGTGGCGGGGTCGATGATGCGCAGCGTCACCCCTGGCATGGGCTTGCCCTGCGTGCCCCAGCGGATGGCGTCCACGGGCATGCCGGTGTCCATGGTGTGCGTCTCCGACAGGCCGTAGGCCGCCTCGCAGCTGATGCACGGCCCCCGGGTAAAGGCCTGCCAGCGCTGCGCCAGCGGCTCGGTGAAGGTGATGCCGAAGCTGGTGACGGGGTTGCGCTGCAGGCTGGTCAGGTCGAAGCGCTGGGCGTCGGGCACCTGCATGCAGGCCAGGTTCATCGGCGCTATCGAATACCAGTGCGTGACGCGGTAGCGGTCGATCGCCTGCAGCACCGCCAGCGGGTCGAAGCGGAACAGCAGCACCTGCGTGGCGCCCGCGCAGACCGGCACGTTGACCCCCATCAGCATGCCGGCGATGTGGTACAGCGGCGCCACCGACAGGGCCACGGACTGCGCCGCCACGCCCGCCTGCGCGGCCGTGGCCTGCGTCTTGAACAGCGCGTTGCCGTAGCTGAGCATGGCGCCCTTGGGCAGGCCGGTGGTGCCGCTGGTGTAGGTCATCAGCGCCACGTCGTCCAACGTGCGCCGCACGGCGGCGGGGCGCGCGCCCGAGCGCATCACGGCCAGGAAGTCCTCGCACCCGGCGGGCACGGCGCGTTCTGCCGCGCGCGCCTGCTGCAGCTCGGGCGGCAGCGCCAGCGTGGGCTCGGCGGGCAGCAGGTCGGCGTAGTGCACGGCGAACACATGGGCCAGCGTGGCGCCCTCGGGCTGCGCGCGCACCTGCTCGACCACGGGCAGCAGGTCGGCCGCCGCCACGATGCAGCGCGCCCGCAGGTCGCCCACCTGGTAGGCCAGCTCGTGCGCCTTGTTCAGCGGCCCGCTGGGGCAGACGATGGCGCCGGCCTTCTGGATGCCGTAGTGCGCCACCAGGTACTGCGGGCAGTTGTTCAGGAACAGCACCACCGGCTCGCCCGGCGCCACGCCCAGCGCCTGCAGGCGCGCGGCGAAGGCGTCGCTGGCGGCGTCGAGCTGCGCCCAGCTCATGCGCTGGCCGTACCAGATCAGCGCGGCGGCGTCGGGGCGGGTGCGGGCGTGGTGGCGCAGATGCTCGTGCAGCGGGGTGTTGTCGGTCATGCCTGTCTCCTGTCGGTTGTAATGTGTGCCGCCGCAACGCGTTGCAGCGCGCATCGGCATCACCGCAAAATATACCGATCAGTAGAAAATTGAATACCCATGGGTATAACCAATGTGACACCCGGCGGCCGCCAGCGCCAGCCCAGCGCCGCCACCGACGCCAAGCGCGAGCGCATCCTGCAGGCGGCAGAGGAGCTGTTTCACGCGCAGGGCTACGCCGCCACGACGATGGACCAGATCGTGCAGCGCCTGGGCGTGAGCAAGCCCTTCGTGTACTACTACTTCAGCAGCAAGCTGGAAATCTTCGAACTGCTGTCGTGGCGCCCCGCCGTGGCCTGCTTCACGGCCATGGACTTCGCCGACGACGACCCGCGCCCGGCGCACGAGAAGGTGCGCGCCGGCATGGAGCAGCTCATCCGCGCCACGCTGGCGCATTACCCGGCGGCGTTCTTCCCCTACCGCGAGCCGCAGGTCTACCGCTCTGAGTTCGTTGCCGCGCAAAAGCGCCTGGCCAACCACTTCTACGAACGCCTGTGCGCGCTGCTGAAGCAGGGCCGCGCAGACGGCTGGCTGGACTGCACGCACACGCGCATCACCGCCCAGGCGGCGTGCAGCCTGCCGGGCTTTCTCTACCAGTGGTACCGCCCCGACGGCCGCCTGCCGCCCGAGGCCATGGTGGCCGAGCTGACGCAGCTGGCCTGCCGCGTGCTGGGGCTGCGCCGGCGCCGGCGCCGGCGCGCTGGCAGCGCCGGCGCTCAGGCCGGGTAGCTGCGCGCGCCGAAGATGCCGCTGCCCACGCGCACCAGGGTGCTGCCGGCGGCGATGGCGGCCTCCAGGTCGCCCGTCATGCCCAGCGACAGGGTGTCGAACCGCTCCAGCCCCGGCGCGCCGCTGGCGGCAATGGCGTCGAACACCGCGCGCACGCGCTGGTGCACGGCGCACTGGGCGGCGAAGTCGGGCGCCGGGTCGGGAATGCTCATGACCCCGCGCAGCCGCAGCTGTGGCAGGCGCGCCACAGCGCGCGCCAGCTCCAGCGCGTCCTGCGCGCCCACGCCGGACTTGGTCGCGTCCCCGTCCACGTTCACCTGGATGCACACCTGCAGCGGCGCCAGGTGCGCCGGGCGCTGCTGCGCCAGGCGCTCGGCGATCTTGAGCCTGTCCACTGTGTGCACCCAGTCGAAGTGCTCGGCCACCAGGCGCGTCTTGTTGCTCTGCACCGGGCCGATGCAGTGCCACTGCAGGCGCCAGGGCAGGCCCATGGCGGCCACCTGGGCGATTTTCTCCACGGCTTCCTGGATGTAGTTCTCGCCAAAGCAGGTCTGGCCGGCCTCGGCCGCCTCGCGCACGGCCTGGGCGCCGAAGGTTTTGGATACGGCCAGCAGCGCGACGGCGCCAGGCGGGCGGGCGGCGGCGTTGCAGGCCTGCGCAATACGCGCATGAACAGTCTGGAGGTTGCTGGCAATCGTGGTCATAATGAATGTCTTCAAGCGTACCAAACGACGAGAGGGGAACTCGTGGACATTACCCAACTGCTCGCCTTCAGCGTAAAGAACAAGGCATCCGACCTGCACCTGTCCGCCGGGCTGCCGCCCATGATCCGGGTGCACGGCGACGTGCGCCGCATCAACGTGGATGCGCTCGACCACAAGACCGTGCACGCCATGGTGTACGACATCATGAGCGACGCTCAGCGCAAGGCCTACGAGGAATTCCTGGAGGTCGACTTCTCGTTCGAGATCGAGGGCCTGGCGCGCTTTCGCGTCAACGCCTTCAACCAGAACCGCGGCGCGGCTGCCGTGTTCCGTACCATTCCGAGCAAGATCCTGACGCTGGAGCAGCTCAACGCGCCCAAGATCTTCGCCGACCTGTCGCTCAAGCCGCGCGGCCTGATCCTGGTGACCGGCCCGACGGGCTCGGGCAAGTCCACCACGCTGGCGGGCATGGTCAACCACCTGAACGAGACCGAATACGGCCACGTGCTGACCATCGAGGACCCGATCGAGTTCGTGCACGAATCGAAGAAGTGCCTGGTGAACCAGCGCGAGGTCGGGCCGATGACGCTGTCGTTCAGCGCGGCGCTGCGCTCGGCGCTGCGCGAGGACCCGGACGCCATCCTGGTGGGCGAGCTGCGCGACCTGGAGACCATCCGCCTGGCCATGACAGCCGCCGAAACCGGCCACTTGGTGTTCGGCACGCTGCACACCAGCAGCGCCGCCAAAACGATTGACCGCATCATCGACGTGTTCCCCGCCGAAGAAAAGGAAATGGTGCGCGCGATGCTGTCCGAATCGCTGCAGGCCGTGATCTCGCAGACGCTGTGCAAGCTCAAGGACGGCTCGGGCCGCGTGGCCGCGCACGAGATCATGCTGGGCACCAGCGCCATCCGCAACCTGATCCGCGAGGCCAAGGTGGCGCAGATGTACTCCACCATCCAGACCAGCAACAGCGTGGGCATGCAGACGCTGGACCAGAACCTGACCGACCTGGTGCGGCGCAACATCATCAGTCCGGCCGAAGCGCGCAGCAAGGCCAAGATCCCGGAAAACTTCCCCGGCTAACCCCATACGGCCCGCACCACCATGGGCCTCCAGACGCTTCGGAGCTACAACATGAAAGGCATTCTCAGCCTGCTGAAAAACCGAACCCGCAAGTCCGGCGAGGACGGCCAGGACTCGGTGTTCTTCACCACGGCGTTTGCCGGCCAGGGGGTCGATGAATCGCTGCTCGTGCCCTGGGAGGCGCGCGCCGTCGAGATCGGCGCCAAGCGCCTGCCCAAGAGCCGCGGCGGCAAGCTGCTCGAAGCGCTGTGGGCCAAAGACAAATACATGGCGCTGCTCGACCAGAACGCGGTCGAGCGCATGGAGCGTTTCTTCGAGTTCGCCTCGGTGCCGCCCAACCGCGACGTGATCCGCCAGGACGAGTACGGCAACTTCATGGTCGTGCTGCTGACCGGCACCATCGCCGTCGACCGCCTGCAGCCCTGGGGCGAGCAGCTGCGCCTGGCCGAGACGCGCCCGGGCGACATCCTGGGCGAGATGTCGCTGCTCGACAGCGGCATCCGCTTCTCGGCCTGCACCACGCTGACCGACTGCGAGCTGGCCGTGCTCAGCGCCGAGGCCATGGACGAGATGATGGGCCAGGATCCGCAGCTGGCCGCTAGCCTGGTGGCTCTGCTGGCACGCAAGCTGTCGCTGCGCCTGCGCGCCGTGAGCGCGCGCCTGAGCGAAAACCAGCGCTGACCCGCACGACGGGAGGAGAGAGACCATGGAACGCGACCAGGCGAGTAAATTCATCAACGACCTGCTCAAGCTGATGGTCAGCCGCGGCGGCAGCGACCTGTTCATCACCGCAGAGTTTCCGCCCGCCATCAAGGTGGACGGCAAGGTCACCAAGGTATCGCCCCAGCCGCTGACGCCGGCGCACACGCTGACGCTGGCGCGCTCGATCATGAGCGACAAGCAGGTGGCCGACTTCGAGCGCACCAAGGAGTGCAACTTCGCCATCTCGCCCGCCGGCATCGGGCGCTTTCGCGTCAACGCCTTCATCCAGCAGGGGCGCGTGGGCATGGTGCTGCGTACCATTCCGCTGACGCTGCCCACCATCGACGGCCTGGGCGTGCCGCAGGTGCTCAAGGAAGTGGCCATGACCAAGCGCGGCCTGTGCATCCTGGTGGGCGCCACCGGCTCGGGCAAGTCGACCACGCTGGCCGCGATGCTCGACTGGCGCAACGAGAACTCCTACGGCCACATCATCACCATCGAGGACCCGGTGGAATTCGTGCACCCGCACAAGAACTGCGTGGTCACGCAGCGCGAGGTGGGGCTCGATACCGAGAGCTGGGAAGCGGCGCTGAAGAACACGCTGCGCCAGGCGCCCGACGTGATCCTGATGGGCGAAATCCGCGACCGCGAGACCATGGAGCACGCCGTCGCGTTCGCCGAAACCGGCCACCTGTGCCTGGCCACGCTGCACGCCAACAGCGCCAACCAGGCGCTCGACCGCATCATCAACTTCTTCCCCGAGGAGCGGCGCGCGCAGCTGCTGATGGATCTGTCGCTCAACCTCAAGGGCATGGTGTCGCAGCGCCTCATCCCCAAGCAGGACGGCAAGGGCCGCGCGGCGGCGGTGGAGATCATGCTCAACACTCCTCTGATCGCCGACCTGATCTTCAAGGGCGAGGTCGCCGAGATCAAGGAGATCATGAAGAAAAGCCGCAACCTGGGCATGCAGACCTTCGACCAGGCGCTGTTCGACCTGTTCGAGGCCAACGTCATCACCTACGAGGACGCGCTGCGCAACGCCGACTCGGTCAACGACCTGCGGCTGCAGATCAAGCTCTCCAGCCAGCGCGCCAAGACCACCGACCTGGCCGCAGGAACGGAAAACTTCGCCATCGTGTGACCGAACACCCCCCCGGCCCTTCCCGGCCCGCCCGCCCTGGGCGGGCCTTGTTTTTTTGGAGATACCCATGACCAGCAGCATCAACGCCCGCACCTACGAACCCTGCACGCCGCGCCGCGTGGCCTTTCTGGGCCTGGGCGTGATGGGCTACCCCATGGCGGGCCACCTGGCGCGCGCCGGCCACCCGGTGGCGGTGTACAACCGCACGCCGGCCAAGGCGCAGGCCTGGTGCGCCGAATTTGCCGGCGCCGGCATGCGCAGCGGCGCCACGCCGCGCGAGGCGGCGCAGGGCGCGGACATCGTGCTGTGCTGCGTGGGCAACGACGACGACCTGCGCTCCGTCGTGCTCGGCGCGGACGGCGCCTTTGCCGGCATGCAGCCGGGCGCCGTCTTCGTGGACCACACCACCACGTCGGCGGCGGTGGCGCGCGAGCTGTACGGCGCCGCGCGGGCGCTGGGCCTGCAGTTCGTCGATGCGCCCGTCTCGGGCGGGCAGGCGGGCGCGCAGAACGGCCAGCTGACGGTGATGTGCGGCGGCGACCAGGCCGCGTTCGACGCCGTGCGCCCGGTGGCCATGGCCTACGCGCGCGCCTGCACGCGCATTGGCGAGAGCGGCGCCGGGCAGCTCGCCAAGATGGTCAACCAGACCTGCATCGCCGGCCTGGTGCAGGGCCTGGCCGAGGCCATCGCCTTCGGCCGGCAGGCCGGGCTGGACATGCCGCTGGTGCTCGACGTGATCGGCAAGGGCGCGGCGCAGAGCTGGCAGCTGGACAACCGCGGCAAGACCATGGTCGAGGGGCGCTTCGACTTCGGCTTCGCCGTGGACTGGATGCGCAAGGATCTGGGCCTGGTGCTCGACGAGGCCAAGCGCAACGGCGCGCTGCTGCCCGTCACGGCGCTGGTCGACCAGTTCTACGCCGAGGTGCAGCGCGCCGGCGGCAACCGCTGGGACACGTCCAGCCTGATCGCCCGGCTGGTGCCGCCTGCCGATAAAAAGTGAGCTGTTTGCGCTTGTCGCACAAGCAACTCAGATGGTTTCATATCTGAATTGCTTGTGTAGCAAGCGCAACGCGCTATGGTTTATTACTTCTTGGGCTGCACCTCGGCCGGCTGGGCGTTCAGCCGGGCCAGCTCGTCCTCGGTGATCGGCTCGAACACGCGCACCACCTTGCGCACGCCGTCCACGCCGCGCGCGATCTCGGCGCTGCGCTTGGCCTCGCGCGGGGTCACGCGGCCCATCAGGTAGACCACCTGGCGTTCGGTCACCACCTTGAAGGCGTTGGCCGTCAGGTCCTTGGCGTCGATCAGGCTGGCGCGCACCTTGCCGGTGATGTAGGTGTCTTGGGAGCGCTGGCCCAGCGTGGAGTTGGGCCGCGCCGCCAGGTCGTTGACCACCGAGCGCACGTTCTCCACGCCCAGCGCGATCTGCTCGACGCGCTGCACGTCGTCGGCGTGCGGCACCTCGCCGGTCAGCAGCACCTGGCGGTTGTAGCTCGTCACGTTGACGTGCGCGCGATCGCCCAGCGCGTCGCGCACGCGGCTGGCGGTGCGCAGTTCTATGCCTTCGTCCTCGACCTGGGCGCCGGTGGTGCGCCGATCGACGGCCATCATCGTGCCGACGACGGCGCCGCCGCCGACGATAAGCGGCGCGCAGCCGGCCAGGGCACCCGCCAGCGCGGCCACGGCCAGCGCGGCGCAGGAAGCTTGCAACATGCGGTTTTTCATCCAGCGATCTCCTGTTCTCCAAGCAATTGCGTGTCCATGCCGTCGCACAGGCAGTGCAGCACCAGCGCATGCACCTCGCGCACGCGCGCGGCCCGGTCGTGCGGCACGCAGATGCGCACGTCGGTCTCCTGCAGCGCCGCCGCCAGCGCGCCGCCGTCGCGCCCCAGCAGCGCCACCACGGTCATGTCGCGTTCGTGCGCGGCCTGCACCGGCGCCAGCAGCGCGCCCTCGTGGGCGGCGTCGGCCAGCACCAGCAGCAAGTCGCCCGCCTGCCCCAGCGCGTGCACCTGGCGCGCGGCGTCCGCGTCGGCGCCGCGCGCCAGCGCCAGCGCCGCCAGCGCGGGGCGTTCGCGCTCGAAGCCGTCGATGCAGAACTGCGCAAACTGCTGCGCCAGCGCATGCGCCGGGCCGGCGCCCCAGGCCAGCACCTTGGCGCCGTTGGTCACGCAGGCCAGCAGCGCCTGCACGGCGGCGCCAATCGGCGCGCCCAGCAGCTGCGCCGCCTGGTACTTCAGGTCGGCGCTGTCGATGAAATGTTGTTGCACTTGATGCTCAAGCATGGGCTGGCGATCATACCCGCCGCACCACGCAAATACTGTAGCAAACGGTAGGCTGCCTACGCCGCGTCGAACGCGGCCTGCAGCCACTGCACCCGGCCCTGCTCGATCAGCACCGCGTCGAAGCGGCACGGCGGCGGCTGCGCGCCGCAGCGCAGCAGGTAGTGGCGCGCGGCAAACACGATGCGCCGGCGCTTGGCCGCGCCGATGCTCGCCGCCGCGCCGCCAAAGGCGCCGCTGGCGCGGCTGCGCACCTCGACGAAGACCAGCGTGCCGTCCGGCGCGCGCATGATCAGGTCGATCTCGCCGCCGCCGCGCCCGGGCGTCCGATAATTGCGCTGCACCAGGGCCAGGCCGCCGGCGCGCAAATGCGCGAGCGCCAGGTCTTCGCCCGCCTGGCCGGCCGCGCGCGTCGTGCCGCCGCCGGGCCCTGCCGGCCCCGCGTGCGCCTTCTTGTTACCTGGGAACACCATTGAACGCTTCCTTTGCCCTGGCCCTGAACGCGGCGCGCGACGCCGCCGCCGCGCAGCATTATCCGCAAGGCGCGCTGTACGTGGTGGCCACGCCCATCGGCAACCTGGCCGACATCACGCTGCGCGCGCTGCACGTGCTGCAGCTGGCCGACGCCATCGCCTGCGAGGACACGCGCCACACCTTGGCGCTGCTGCGCGCCTACGGCATCGACACGCACGGCGATCGCCTGCTGGCGCTGCACCAGCACAACGAGGCCGAGGCGGCGCAGGCCGTCATCGCCCGCCTGCAGCAAGGCCAGCGCGTGGCCTACGTGAGCGACGCCGGCACGCCCGGCGTGAGCGACCCCGGCGCGCGCCTGGCGGCGCTGGTGCACGCGGCCGGCCTGCGCTGCATTCCGCTGCCCGGCGCCAGCAGCGTGACCAGCGCGCTCAGCGTGGCCGGCGCCGTGGCCCCCGGCGCGCAGGACGCCAGCTTCGTGTTCGCCGGCTTCCTGCCGGCCAAGAGCAGCGAGCGCGCCGCCGCCGTCGCGCAGATCGCCGCCACGGCGCAGTGCACGGTGCTGCTGGAGGCGCCGCACCGCATGCCGGAGCTGGCGCAGGCGCTGGCCGCGCTGGGCCCGCGCCCGGTCACGCTGGCGCGCGAGATCAGCAAGCAGTTCGAGGAAATCACCACCCACCCGGCCGAGCAGCTCGCGCCCTGGCTGCAAGGCGCGCCGCACCGCCTCAAGGGCGAGTTCGTCGTCGTCGTCCACCCGGCGCGCGCCGCGCCGGCGGCGCAGGAGGGCGAGCGCCTGCTGCGCCTGCTGCTGGCCGAGCTGCCCACCAAGACAGCAGTGCGCCTGGCCGCTGAAGCGACGCAGGCGCCACGCAACCAGCTCTACGAACTGGCGCTGGAAATCAAGCGCGCAGCGCAGGAATAAGCCCCGCAAGCACGTCCCCACGGCCCACGCCATCGGCGCGCCCCACGCAACCGGCGCTGCCCAGGCCAGGGCAGCCGCGCAAGGGCCGCCCCGCCGCGCTGGCTGCATCCCCCTGCCCGCATTGCGCAGCAATGCGAGAGCGGGGGCTGAGGGGCGCGGCTCCAAGCCTGCCTGCGCAGGCTTGGATGACCCCGAAGGGCTGCCTCCTCTGGCGGCTGCACCGAGGCGCGAAGTCGCTCAGGGGGGTGTTTTAGTTTCAGTCAATGCACGACCATCAGCGTGAACGGCCAGACGTAGGCTTGCATGGTGACGTACAAGCCCACCAGGCAGGCCAGCGCGATGGAGTGGAAGAACACGTAGCGCAGGATGTCGCCCTCGTGGTTGAACCAGCGCGTGGCGGTGGAGGCCACGACGATGGACTGCGCGTCGATCATCTTGCCCATCACGCCGCCCGAGCTGTTGGCCGCGCCCATCAGGTTGGGCGACAGGTGCAGCTGGTCGGCCGCCACCTTCTGCATGCCGCCGAACAGCACGTTGGACGCCGTGTCCGAGCCCGTGAGCGCCACGCCCAGCCAGCCCATCAGCGTGCCGAAGAACGGGTAGAGCACGCCCGTGTTGGCGAAGGCCAGGCCCAGCGTGGTGTCGGTGCCCGAGTAGCGCGTGAGCGTGCCCAGCGCCAGCATCAGCACGATGGTGAGCAACGAGTACTTCACCAGCCAGATGGTCTTGAAGAAGGTGCGCACGATGGCGACCGGGTTGTACTTCATGACCAGCCCGCTCACGACGGCCGACAGCAGGATGCCCGTGCCGGTGGCCGACAGCAGGTTCAGCACGTAGACCGCGCCCTCCTTGGTGGGCTTGGTGACCACGGGCGGCATCTTCTCGATCATGTTGTGCAGCCCGTCCATCGGGAAGGCAGGAGCGAACAGGCCGTTGAGCCAGGTCTTGACCGAAGGCAGGCCCCAGATGAAGACGAACACCGACAGGATCACCCACGGCGTCCAGGCGGCCACCAGCGCCTGGGTGCTGTGGCGCTTGACAGGCTGGGGGGGCTTGGCCTCGGACGCGCTCGGGTCGTGGCCGCGCAGCGACGGCGAGGTCCAGATCTTCTTGGGCTTCCACACGCGCAGGAACGCCACCAGGCAGACCATGGAGACGATGGCGGCGATGATGTCCACCAGCTCGGGCCCGATGAAGTTGGACACCAGGAACTGCGGGATGGCGAACGACAGCCCGGTCACCAGGATGGCGGGCCAGATCTCCAGCATGCCCTTGCGCCCGGCGAAGGCCCAGATGAGCCAGAACGGCACCAGCAGCGAGAAGAACGGCAGCTGGCGCCCGATCATGGCCGTGACTTCCATCAGGTCGTAGCCGTGCACCTTGGCCAGCGTGATCACCGGCGTGCCCAGCGCGCCGAACGCCACCGGCGCGGTGTTGGCGATCAGCGACAGGCCCGACGCCGCCAGCGGCGAGAAGCCCAGGCCGATCAGGATGGCCGCCGTCACCGCCACCGGCGTGCCAAAGCCCGCCGCGCCCTCGAAGAACGCGCCGAAGCAGAACGCGATCAAGAGCAGCTGGATGCGCCGGTCCTCGGTAATGCCCGAGAGCGAATCCTGCAGCACGGCGAAGCTGCCGTTCTGCTCGGTCAGCTGGTGCAAAAAGATGATGTTCAGCACGATCCAGCCGATCGGCAGCAGGCCGGTGAAGCCGCCGAACAGCGCCGCCCGGCCGGCCATGTCGGCCGGCATGCCGTAGGCGAAGATGGCCACCAGCAGCGCCGCGATGAGCCCCATGCCGGCGGCGATGTGCGCCTTGATGTGAAAGAACCCCAGCGCGGCGAGCATCACCACCACCGGCACGGCTGCCAGCGCGGTGGAGATGAACATATTGCCGAACGGGTCGTAGATTTGTTGCCAGACCATGAACGATGTCCCCTGTTGTTGTCCGGTTGCGAGATGTTGTGGAACGCCGAAGCTGCAACCCAGCACGACCGCTGCGAACGCACCCCCGGCGAGGGTCAGACTGTAGGAATTTCAACTGCGGCGCGGCGTGAAAAAAGCTACCGCCCCGACTGAATCCTTTTCACGGCGTGCGCGGCTGCGGCTGCGCGGGCCGCAGGCCGGTTGCACCTCAGGGAAACTACCGATCGTCCGACGCCGGCCCGGCCAGCGCCTGCGCCAGCCAGTCGGCAAACGCGGCGCATTCCGGGCGCTGCATGGCGCCGGGCTTCCAGCACAGGTAGTAGTCGTGCGGCGAGGTCACGCTGCGCGGCGACAGGCGCACCAGGCGGCCGCTTTGCAGCCACGACTGCCCCAGCCGCAGGCGCAGCAGCGCCACGCCGAAGCCGGCCACGGCGGCGTCCCAGACCAGGCCCAGGTCGTTGAACTGGCTGCCCGCCGTGGGCTCGGGCCGGGTGATGCCGCAGGCCTTGAACCAGGTGCGCCACGGCTCCAGCGGCGAGCGGATCAAGTGCGCCCGCGCCAGCGCCTGCTCGCTGGCGAAGTCGCCCTCCAGGCCCAGGCGGTCGCGGTACGCCGGGCTGCACACGGGGGTCACCTCGTCGCCCAGCAGCAGGCGCGATTCGCGGTCGGGAAAGTGGCCGCTGCCGTAGCGCAGCTCGATGTCGGCGTCCTCGGCCATCACGTTGTGCACCGGGATCGTCACCTGCAGCTGCAGCTCCACGTCGGGCCAGGCCTGGCGGAACTGCGCGATGCGCGGCAGCAGCAGCTCGCGCGAGAAGGTGGGCGTGACGGCCACGCGCAGCCGCGCCACGCCCGCGCCCGGCCCACCGGGCAGCTGCTGCAGCGCATGGATGGCCTCGCGCACGCGCTCCAGGTAGCGGCTGCCGAACGGGCTCAGGCTGAAGTCGCCGCGCTCGAACAGCTTGGCGCCCAGCAGCTCCTCAACCTGGCGAATGCGGTGGCTCACGGCGCTGGGCGTCACGCTCAGCTCCTGCGCCGCGGCCGTCACGCTGCGCAGGCGCGCCAGCGCCTCGAAGGCCAGCAGGCCTTGTATCGGAGGGATGCGCGCGGTCATCGGCAGAGCGTATCAGTCCTGCGCCGGGGTGCGCGCGGCGGCAATCACGCCGCCGCCCAGGCACACGTCGCCGTCGTACAGCACGGCGCTCTGCCCCGGCGTCACGGCCCACTGCGCCTCGGGGAACTGCAGCGCAAACGCGGCCGGGCCGTGCGCGGCAAAGCGGCAGGCGGCGTCAGCCTGGCGGTAGCGCGTCTTGGCGGCCAGCCCGCCCGCCGCCGGCGGCGCGCCCGCCACCCAGCTGGCGTCGTCCGCCTCCAGGCGGTGCGACAGCAGCCAGGGGTGGTCGTGCCCCTGCACCACGCGCAGCACGTTGCTGTCCAGCTCCTTGCGCGCCACGAACCAGGGCGCGTGCTCGCCCGCGCCGCGCGCCGCGCCTTTGTCCTTGACGCCGCCAATGCCCAGCCCCTGGCGCTGGCCCAGGGTGTAGAACGACAGGCCCACGTGCTGGCCCAGCTTGCGGCCCCGGTCGTCCAGGATGGGGCCGGGCTCCCGGGAGATGTAGCGGTTCAGAAATTCCCTGAACGGCCGCTCGCCGATGAAGCAGATGCCGGTCGAGTCCTTCTTCTTCGCGTTGGGCAGGCCGATCTCGGCAGCGATGCGGCGCACCTCGGTCTTGTGCAGCTCGCCCACGGGAAACAGCGTTTTGGACAGCTGCGCCTGGTTCAGGCGGTGCAGGAAGTAGCTCTGGTCCTTGGCCGGATCCAGCCCCTTGAGCAATTCGAACAGGCCGCTGCCGGGGTTCTGGCGCACGCGCGCGTAATGGCCGGTGGCGATTTTCTCGGCGCCCAGGCGCATGGCGTGGTCTAGAAAGGACTTGAACTTGATCTCGGCGTTGCACAGGATGTCGGGGTTGGGCGTGCGCCCGGCCTGGTATTCGCGCAGGAACTCGGCGAACACGCGGTCCTTGTACTCGGCGGCGAAGTTCACGTGCTCGATCTCGATGCCCAGCACGTCGGCCACGCTAGCCGCGTCCAGGAAGTCCTGGCGGCTGGAGCAGTATTCGCTGTCGTCGTCATCCTCCCAGTTCTTCATGAAGATGCCGACCACCTCGTGGCCCTGCTGTTTGAGAAGATGGGCGGTGACGGCCGAATCCACGCCGCCAGACAGGCCCACCACGACGCGGTGCTTGTTCATGCCCCCGATTATCCGGTTGCGCGCCGCCGCCGGCTCGGCGCCGGGTCATGACGCCCGCGCGACGTTTTGCCCCCGGCGCGCGCTATAGCATCGTCCCTGCAAGGAGACATAACCACATGATCAAGAAATTCCTCTACACCCTGCTGCTCGCGCTCGTGCTGCTGGCGGCCGTGCTGGCCGGCAATACCTGGCGCAAGGGCTCGCGCCAGCTGCACGTGGCGGCGCTGGCGCCCGTGGCCATCGACGAGGCCGCCGTGGGCGAGCGCCTGGCGCAGGCGGTACGGCTGACGACGATTTCCTCGCGCGAGGACGCCGACCTCAACCGCGACCAGTTCCTGGCGCTGCACGCGCTGCTGCAAAAAGAATTCCCGCGCGTGCACGCCAGCCTGCAGCGCGAGGTGGTGGGTGGCCTGTCGCTGCTCTACACCTGGCCGGGCAAGAACCCGAAGGCGCCGGCCCTGCTGCTGATGGCGCACCAGGACGTGGTGCCCATCGCCCCCGGCACCGAGGGCGACTGGCAGTACCCGCCGTTCTCCGGCGCCATCCGCGACGGCTACGTCTGGGGCCGCGGCGCCTGGGACGACAAGGGCAACCTGCTGTCGCAGCTCGAAGCCGTGGAGATGCTGCTGGCCAGCGGCTTCACGCCCGAGCGCACCATCTACCTGGCCTACGGCGCCGACGAGGAAGTCACCGGCCAGCGCGGCGCGGCCCAGATCGCCGCACTACTCAAGAGCCGCGGCGTGCGCCTGGACATGGTGCTCGACGAAGGCCTGCTGGTGCTCGACGGCCTGATGCCCGGCGTGCGCCAGCCCACGGCGCTGGTCGGCGTGGCCGAAAAAGGCTACATGACGGTGCAGCTGACGGTGGCGGCCACGCCCGGGCACTCGTCCATGCCCCCGCCGGACGGTGGCGCCATCGCCATGCTCAGCCGCGCGCTGGTGAACCTGCAGGACCACCAGATGCCGGCGCACATCCAGGGCGTGGCGGCCGAGATGTTCGACACCCTGGCGCCCGAGATGCACGGCTTCTCGCGCGTGGCGCTGTCCAACCTGTGGCTGTTCGGCCCGCTGGTGCAAAAGCAGCTCGAAGCCAAGGCCAGCACCAACGCCAACCTGCGCACCACCACGGCGCCCACCATCGTGGCCGGCGGCAACAAGGAGAACGTGCTGCCCGGGCGCGCGCAGGCCAGCGTCAACTTCCGCCTGCTGCCCGGCGACACGCGCGAGCGCGTGCTGCAGCACGTGCACGACCAGGCGGCGCGCGCCGTGCCGGCCGCGCAGCTGACGGTGGAGCAGGTGCCCGGCTCGAAGGAGGCGTCCAAGGTAGCGCCGACCGACTCGGCGCAGTACCTGCTGGTCAACCGCACGATCCGCGAAGTCTTCCCCGACGCGCTGGTCGCCCCCGGGCTGATGATCGCCGCGACCGACTCGGTGCACTACGAGGGCATCAGCGACCACATCTTCAAGTTCTCGCCCATCCGCGCCAACGGCGAGGATCTCAAGCGCTTTCACGGCACCAATGAGCGCCTGGGGCTGAAGAACTACGCCGACGCCATCCGCTTCTACCAGCGGCTGATCACGCAGTCGGCCGCTGCGGCGCGCTGACGGGGCCGCTGAGCACGCTGGGGTCGGTGTGCACCAGCTCCAGCGGGTGGCGCTGGCCGGCCAGGTAGTCGCCCAGGCAGCGCAGCAGCATGGGGCTGCGGTGGCGCGCGCTGCAGGCGCGGATTTCCTCGGGCGTCATCCACACGGTGCGCACGATGCCGTCGTCAAGCTGGCGCCAGCCGTGGTGCGCGCCTAGCGTGCCGGCAAAGGCAAAGCGCAGGTAGGTGATGTCGTCGCCGGTGCGCGTGCGCGTGAAGCGGTTCAGGTACACGCCGACCAGCGCCGTGGGCGTGAAGTCGTGCGCCGTCTCCTCCAGCACCTCGCGCACGCAGGCCTGCAGGGGCGACTCGCCCGGGTCCAGGTGCCCGGCCGGGTTGTTCAGGCGCAGGCCATCGGCGGTGTCTTCCTCGACCAGCAGAAAATGCCCGTCGCGTTCGATCAGCGCGGCCACGGTGACGTTGGGTTTCCAGCGGTTTGGCATGGCGCGCATTATGGCGAAGATGGATAACAGCGTCGTGCCATGGCAAGCCACCGCGACGGGCCAGCGCAGCCGCATGCCGGGGCGCTTGCGTGCCGCCATCGCAATCCAGGAGGCTGGAGCGAGGCATGCAAACATGCGCCGATGCTTCGGATATTTTTGTATATATACAAAAATATTCTTCCAGTACAATTAAAAACATCGAAAACCAGGCATTTCGATGCGCAACACCTCGCCCCGGCCCGCCATGAAAAACTGCGTGACTCCCGAAGCCCTTGCCGAGCAGCACTGGAAGCGCCGCGACCTGCCCGGCTTCATGGGCCTGGCCGGCCCGCTGTGGACGCGGCGCGAGGGCGATGCCTGGGCCTATGCCGTGCTCGCGCAGGAGGCCCACCTCAACCCTGCCGGCGTGGTGCACGGGGGCGCCCTGGTCACCTTGCTGGACCACGCCATCAGCAGCGTGGCGTGGGAGGCCTGCGCGCGCCAGCCCTGCCTTACGCTGCAGCTCGACACGCATTTCGTCGGCCCGGTGCGCGCGGGCCAGTTGGCGCAGGCCCGCCCCAGGTGGTGCGGCGCACGGGCTCGCTGGTCTTCCTGCGCGGCGAGGTCACGGCAGATGGGAACACGGCCCTGACGGCGCAGGCCCTGATGAAGGTCGTACGGCCATCACCGGACGGACAGAAACCATGACAAGCCGCGCGCACGCTCTAAGATCGGCGGCGACCCGCCGTCCCGCGCAGCGCGCACCCGCATTCCATTGGCCGCAGGCGCCCGCACCATGCAGCCCGTGACCGCAAGCTGGCTGGGGCCCTTGGGACGGCTCAACTCTCGAAGCTCCGCCATGCCCGCAACGAAACAGGCCAACACCTCCGACAAGAAGAAATCCGCCACGCGTACCGCGCGTGTACGCCCCGTGCCCGCCGTCAGCCGCTCCATCGCCATCCTGCGCCTGCTGGGCCGCACCGGCCAGCCTCTGGGCGTGAAGGCCATCGCCGACGAACTGGCGCTGGTGCCCAGCACCTGCCTGCACATCCTGCGGGTGCTGGTGGCCGAGGAGCTGGTGACCTGGGACGCGGCGACCAAGCGCTACGCGCTGGGCAACGGCATGATCAGCCTGGCGCGCAGCGTGCTGGACCGCAGCGGCTTTCCGCAGCTCATCCAGCCCGCGCTGGACCGCCTGGCGGGACGCTTCGGCGTCACCGCCATGGGTGTGGAAATCACGGCCAAGGACACCGTGGTGGTGCTGGCACTGTCCCACTCCAACCAGCCGTTTCGCGTGCACACGGACGTGGGCAGCCGCTTCGACACCCTGGTCAGCGCCACGGGCCGGCTCATCGCGGCGCATGGCGGCGAGAGCTGGGCGGATCTACGCAAAAAGTTCTCGCAGATCCATTGGGACAAGGCTCCCCGGTTCGATGCCTGGAAGAAAGAGGTGGAGTTGGCCCGCACGCAGGGCTTCAGTGTCGACCGCGACAACTTCATGGCCGGCCTGACTGTGGTGGCGGTGCCCGTCATCGTCGCAGGCGGGCGGCTTGCCTATACGGTGGTCGTCGTGGGGCTGAGCAGCCAACTCACGACGGTGGCCACCGACCTGCTGGCCCAGGAGATGATGCGCGAGGCCCGGGAAATATCCGGTCTTCTGGGAAACGGCGCCTGACGCGCCTTGCGCCCGACCGGCTGTGCCGATCGGGCCTTCGCCTGCTGGCGTCAATCGACGCGAATCCCTGCCGCCTGGATCAGCGGCCCCCACTTGCTGCGCTCGGCGCGTGCGAATTCGGCCAGCTTCGCCGGCGACCCGCCTGCCGGCTCGAAGCCGAGGTCGAGCAGCCTCTGGTGCACCTCGGGCCGGGCCAGAACCTTGTTGAGGGCGGCGTTCAAGGTGGCGATCACCGCGGGCGGCGTGCCTTTCGGGGCATACAGCGCATTCCAGGCGATCACCTCGAAGCCGTCGATGCCCTGCTCTGCCACGGGTTTGACCCCGGGCACCAACCCGCTGGGCTTGACCGAGGTGACGCCGATCGCCTTCACCTTGCCAGAGGCGATGTGCGAGCGCAGGGCAGTCGGGGTGTCCACGATCGCGGGCAACTGCGCCCCGATCACATCGGTCATTGCGCTCCCGGAGCCTTTGTAGGGCACGCCGAACAGCGGAACACCGGTTTTCTCCTTCAGCAGCTCCACCACCAGGCGCGCCGTGGTGCTGGGCATGGCAATGTCGGCTGTTCCCGATTTGCGCTTGGTGGCCGCCAGCAGGTCGGCCACGGAAGCGAAAGGTACGTCGTTGTTCACCGCCACGATCATCGGGAAGGTGCCCACCAGACCGATGGGCTCGAAATCCTTCTCGGCGTCGAACGGGATTTTGGAGTAAAGGAATTGATTGAGCACGTGGGTGGCGTTGGTGCCCATCGTGAGCGTGTAGCCATCGGCCGGTGCGCGCGCCGCCGCCTCCGTACCGAGATTCCCGCCGGCTCCGGCGCGGTTGTCCACGACGAAGGACTGGCCGAGATCCTTGCCCATCAATTCGGTGATGTAGCGGGTGACCGTGTCCGTGCCTTGGCCCGCTGCATAGGCAACGACGATCCGGATGGGCTTGTCCGGATAGTGGGCCTTGGCCTCTTGCGGCCCCTGCGCGTACGCAGCGGGCATGCCTGAAAGAAAGCAGGCCGAGGCCACGATCAGGGGAAAGAATTTGCGCATGGTTTTGTCTCCTTGGTCTTTTCTTGCTGGAACGGTGATGGCTGCACCACCCTACCTCGCCAAAGGCGCGGGAACCGCGCCGCTAGTGTGCAGGGCCGTGCTCTCGTCCGGGGCGAACCCCAGTTCACTCAGCACTTCGTCCGTGTGCTGGGCGAATGCGGGCGGGGCGCCGTGCGGCTGCCCCGGTGTATCTGCGAGCCGCATCGGCGCGCGCAAGCCGGTGTAGTTGCCCATGCGCACGACCATGCCCCGGTGCGCGCAGTGCGGGTGCGCCAGCGCCTGCGGCACGGACAGCACGGGGCCCGCGGGCACGCCGGCGCGCATCAGCGCGTCGCACAGCGGGCCACAGTCGTGGTCGGCGATGGCCGACTCGATGGCCGCGCGCAGCGCATCGCGGTGCGCCAGCCGCGCGGTGTTGGAGGCGAAGCGCGCGTCCGCCAGCAGCGCCTGCAGCCCCACGTGGCTGCAAAAGCGCTTGAACTGCCCGTCGTTGAGGATGCCGATGAACAGCTCGCCGTCGCGCGCACGGAACTTGTCGTAGGGTGCGATGTTGGGGTGCGCGCTGCCCAGCAGCCCGGGGCTTTTCTGCGACGCGAACCAGTTGGACGCATGCGGCAGCAGCAGGCTCAGCGCCGTGTCGTACAGCGTGGCCTCCACGCGCTGCCCCTGGCCGCTGTGGCCGCGCGCGAGCAGCGCCATGAGGATCGCCGACAGCGCCACGTAGCCGGTGAGGTGGTCCACCACCGGGATGCCCACGCGGGTGGCGCCCGTCGCGGCGTCGCCGTTGATGCTCATCACCCCGCACAGGGCCTGCAGCACGGCGTCGTAGCCGGGCAGGCCGCCGAGCGGCCCGTCGGCGCCGAAGCCGGTCACGCTGCAGTAGACGAGGCGCGGGTAGGCCGCGGCCAGCGCCTGCTCGTAGCCCAGGCCCCAGCGCTCCATGGTGCCGGGCAGGAAGTTCTCGATGAGCACGTCCGCATCGGCCAGCAGCCGGTGCAGCACCTCCTGCCCGCCGGGCGTGGACAGGTCCAGGCTGATCGAGCGCTTGCCCCGGTTGAGGGCCGAGAAGTAGGCCGCGTGGCCGTCCAGGTCGAACGGTGGGCCGAGCTGGCGGGTCTCGTCCCCGCCGGGCGGCTCCACCTTGACGACCTGCGCGCCATGGTCGGCCAGCATCTGGGTGCACAGCGGGCCCGCGAGCACGCGGGTCAGGTCCACCACTTTCAGGCCGTGCAGCGCAGCGCCCATTTCAACCCCGCGAAGGCAGGACGACCACGC
>Ga0222429_100178_pt1 | contig 95172 bp, 75 predicted proteins | sample 1B50Ametagenome_FD_182475 | JGI IMG/M metagenome (GOLD analysis project Ga0222429, IMG submission 182475) | Enriched microbial communities from leaf-cutter ant dump, University of Wisconsin, Madison, United States - 1B50A (version 2) | ecosystem: Environmental > Terrestrial > Nest > Insects nest...
CAGCAATTTGCTCGCGCTCGCAGTTTCATCTCTACCCTCCGCAAACAAAACCTTTCCATCCTCAACTCGCTCTCTGCTGCTCTGCGCGGGCAATTAGTTTTCTGTTAGAGGACCTAAGTAGTAACGATTTCTCCCCTTATTTCAGTTGCTTTTTCGTGCCAAATGACAGATAAGAGGATTTCTCCAGTTATTATTCGTCCAGTTATCGCTGCTGCGCCGTTTGGAGCAGAAATAAATGGACAATTCCATTTAATCGAAATTTCGGATGATTATCGTAACCATTTTAATGGACTTTTCCATTTATCGCAGCAAGCCTCAGCAACATGCAGTATAATCTAAGCCACAATCATCCTGAATTTAACCATGAAAAAAGTGCAGTTCATTCCATCATAATCGTTCCCTCCGAGCGAAAGAACTGCACAACATGCATCTCTTTCCCGCGCCATCGGACAACTACGTCATCATGGAATCAAATCAACTGCACTTTTTGCATCACGTCTCAAACCAACTACGCTTTTCAACAAATCAACTGCACTTTTTGCATCTCATCCAATACGCCGAACCCGTTTCACGAAGCGAAGCCGCTGGACAAGTGCTCGTTCTACCCTCATCTGCCGTTCGTCAAACCAGTTTCGCGCCCTGCTTTCCTGTAAGTTCGTCAAACCAGTTTCGCGCAGCGAAACCGTGAGACGAACAACCCACTCTCCCACGAGTTCACTCACACTAGCACCGGTTCTCCACCACAGTCCCACCAATACCGCCGCAGCGAAAATCCTGGAGTCCAGAGGGCGGAGCGCCTTTGGAATCCCCCTCCCTGGCGGGGAGGGGGACTTAGGGGGCGGGGCGAACCCCCACGAGTTCACCCACACTAGCACCGGTTCTCCACCACAGTCCCACCAATACCGCCGCAGCGAAAATCCTGGAGTCCAGAGGGCGGAGCGCCTTTGGAATCCCCCTCCCTGGCGGGGAGGGGGACTTAGGGGGTGGGGCGAACCCCCACGAGTTCACCCACACTAACACCAATCTTCCACCACAGTCCCACCAATACCGCCGCAGCGAAAATCCTGGAGTCCAGAGGGCGGAGCGCCTTTGGAATCCCCCTCCCCGGCGGGGAGGGGGACTTAGGGGGTGGGGCGAACCCCTTAATTTAGAAGTTACGAATAATCTCGTCCGCGAACGCCGAGCACTTCACTTCGGTTGCGCCTTCCATCAAGCGAGCAAAATCGTACGTGACGATCTTCTTGTTGATCGAAGTCTCGAGACCTTTGTAGATCAGGTCCGCCGCTTCCAGCCAGCCCAGATGCTCGAACATCATGACGCCGGACAGAATGACGGAGCCCGGGTTGACGACGTCCTTGTCGGCATACTTCGGCGCGGTACCGTGCGTTGCTTCGAAGATCGCATGGCCGGTCACGTAGTTGATGTTGGCGCCCGGCGCGATGCCGATGCCGCCGACTTGCGCGGCCAGTGCGTCGGACAGGTAGTCGCCGTTCAGGTTCAGCGTCGCGATGACGTCGAAATCGGTCGGACGCGTCAACACTTGCTGCAGCGCGATATCTGCGATCGCATCCTTGATCAGAACCTTGCCGCTGTCCAGCGCTGCCTTCTGAGCCGCATTGGCTGCTTCCTCGCCTTGCTCGGCTTTGATCTTGTCGTATTGGCCCCAAGTGAACGTTTGGCTCGCAAACTCGGTTTCAGCAACCTCGTAGCCCCAATTTTTGAACGCGCCCTCGGTGAACTTCATGATGTTGCCCTTGTGCACCAGCGTAACCGACTTGCGCTTATGCTTGATCGCATACTCGATCGCGGCGCGTACGAGACGCTTGGAACCGTCGGAAGATACCGGCTTGATGCCGATACCGGACGTTTCCGGGAAGCGGATCTTGTTCACGCCCATTTCCTTCTGCAGGAATTCGATCACTTTCTTCGCGTCGGCCGTCTCGGCTTGATATTCGATACCGGCATAGATATCTTCCGTATTCTCCCGGAAGATGACCATGTCCACCAGCTCCGGACGCTTCACCGGCGACGGTACGCCTTCGAAGTAACGAACCGGACGAAGGCACACATACAGATCCAGTTCCTGGCGCAACGCCACGTTCAAGGAACGAATGCCCCCGCCGATAGGCGTCGTCAGCGGTCCCTTGATCGCGATGATATATTCGCGGATCGCCGTCAGCGTATCCGCCGGCAGCCATTCGCCGTAAGCATTGAAAGCTTTCTCGCCGGCAAACACTTCGTACCAGGCGATCTTCTTCTCGCCCTTATAGGCCTTCTCCACTGCCGCGTCCAATACGCGCTGGGAGGCGCGCCAGATGTCGCGACCTGTGCCGTCGCCTTCGATAAACGGGATGATCGGATTGTTCGGAACGTTCAATGCGCCGCCCGTAACGGTAATCGATTGTCCAGATGCAGGTGCCGCGAATTTCTCCAATTTCATGTTACGATTCCTCCATTCATATATTCGCAAGAAACCGGCGTGCCGTCCCGATGCCTCAAGAGCAGGAGACAGACCGCCGGTACGAGCTTCGTCTTCGTTACCGCCGCTCGGCGATCGGCACGTAATGCTGGTCTGTCGGGCCGACATATTCCGCGCGCGGGCGGATCAAGCGGTTGTCGCTGTACTGTTCGAGAATGTGAGCGGTCCATCCGGATACCCGGCTGATCGCGAAGATCGGGGTGAACAAATCGCGCGGAATGCCCAGCATCGTATAACAAGAGGCGGAATAGAAATCGACATTGGGCTTCAACCCCTTCTGCCCCGTCACCAGCTCTTCAATCTTCACGGACATCTCGTACAACGCCATGTTGCCTTTCAGTTCGCCAAGCCTGCGGGACATCGCCTGCAGATGCTTGGCCCGCGGGTCGCCGTTGCGGTACACCCGGTGGCCGAAGCCCATGATCTTCTCTTTGTTGTTCAGCTTGTTCTGAATGTAAGATTCCACGCGGTCAAGCGAACCGATCTCGTCCAGCATCACCATGACCGCCTCATTGGCTCCGCCGTGCAGCGGTCCCTTCAATGCGCCGATCGCGGACGTCACGCCGGAATAAATATCGGACAACGTAGCGACCGTCACGCGGGAAGCGAAAGTAGAGGCATTCAACTCATGATCGGCATGCAGGACAAGCGCTTTGTCCATCGCCTGCACGGCGATTTCCTCCGGCTCCTCCCCTGTCAGCATATAGAGGAAATTATGCGCGATGCCGACGCCTTTCTTCGGGGAGACCGGTGCTTTCCCCTCGCGAATACGGGCGAATGCGGCGACGACGGTCGGCAATTGCGCTTGCAGCCTGATCGCTTTGCGCAAGTTCGCTTCCCGGTTCATGTCATCCGCTTCCGTATCATACAGCGCCAAGCTGGATATCGCCGTACGGAGAGCCGCCATCGAATTGCTGCCGCCCGGAAACAGCCGAATGATGTCGATCACTTCCGCAGGCACGACAGCGTATTCGTCCAATTGGCGAATCAACGCATTCAATTCGTCTGCGGACGGCAGCTTGCCGTTCCACAACAAATAGGCGACTTCCTCAAAAGACGCCTGTTCCGCCAATTCGTCGATATTGATCCCGCGATATGTCAATACGCCGTCAATAATGGAACTGATGGACGAGGAGGCGGCAACGATTCCCTCCAGCCCTTTAGTAGCCGTCATCGATTTCTCTCTCCTTTAATAGGGAGTTTGCGGGGCAAACTCTCACCGCTATCGCATCGAACCGTGTTTCAAGGTGTGCACCCATGTTTCATGATAAACGATTTGAGAAGCGAAAGAAACCGAACTTCAATAAATATGTTTTATCGATTCGATAAAGTTTATTTACTGACGTGTCTCTTCATTTGCGCGTCGGTCCGAAACGGATCGTCCATTGTCCAGTGCGGATTTTTCGTTCCAGCCAGCCGAACAGCAGCAGCCGATACAGCCGCCGGGTGAAGGGAACAAGCATCGTTACGCCGGCCAGATCGGTCAAAAAGCCCGGCAAAATCAGCAACAGTCCGCCGCCAAGCACGCATAACCCGTCCAGTATGGTCCAGCCCGGCATCTGCCCGGAGCTTAGTTGACGCACGGCATCCGCCCACACTTTGCGCCCTTCCGACATCGTCAGCCAAACGCCGCAGACTGCAGTAAGCACGATCAGCGCGAAAGTCGGCCAACCGCCGATCCAATGCGACATCATTATAATACCCCAAATTTCGGCAGCACTAATCAGAAGCAGCAATGCAAGCAGCCACCTGGACATGAACACGACCTCCCTAAGCTTGGGAATCTGCGTCTGACAACCGGTCTTGCATGGCGCGATACAGCTCCGGCGCCTCACGGTCGATCCGCACCGGCTTCCAAGCGGCATTCACCCACACATGCCGAGTGCTCCCGGCCACCAGTTGGGTGCCCGGCGGCTCGTCCGCGAGGATGATCGAACCGTTAGGCGATGCGATATCGCCCATGACGACACGCGATTGGAAGCGGACGCGGAGCGCCGACATTTCCGCGACATGCGTGCATACGGTGACCCAATCGTCGTATTGCGCCGGTTGCAGAAACTCCGCTTCCAGATGGGTAACGGGCAGCAGCAGGCCCTTTTGTTCCAAAGCACGATAGGAAATGCCGATGGATCGCACCCATTCCGTGCGCCCGATCTCGAACCAGTTCAAATAATTGGCATGATAGACAACCTTCATCTGGTCGGTCTCCTGATACCTTACCCGAAGCGCATGCAAATGCCAAGTTTTCATTTCGAACGCCTCCCCGAACCCCTGAACATGCAGAAGACTGCCATGGGCTGAATGCCTTGGCAGTCCCCGTTCGTATCGTAAAAATTACAGCACTTTGGCTTGTCCGGAATAAATCAAGCCCTTCTCCGCGTACACGGTCACTTCCATGTCGTCATGCAGCAGTTGCGTCGCTTCACTCACGCCCACAACGACCGGGATACCCAGGTTAAGTCCCACGACAGCCGCATGGCAGGTGATGCCGCCGCACTCCGTGATGACTGCTGCCGCCTGCTCGAACGCCGGCATATATTCTCTGTCGGTCGAAGGCGCGACCAGGATGGCGCCTGGCTTCATCTTGCGAACGGCTTCTTCCGGCGAGTTCGCCATGACGACTTTGCCGGTAGCGCTCAGCGAGCCGATCCCTTGCCCTTGAGCGATCAATTCGCCGATGTTGTGAATCTTGATCAGGTTCGTCGTGCCCGAACGGCCGACCGGCACACCTGCCGTAATCACGACGGTGTCGCCCAACTGAACAATGCCGGACCGCATAGCGCCTTCAACGGCGATGTCGAACATCTCGTCGGTCGTCGTCGCCGGCACGCCGCTGACCGGATGCACGCCCCACACCAACTGAAGCCGGCGCAGCACTTGCTCGACGGGGGTCACAGCCACGATAGGCGCTTTCGGACGATACTTGGACACCATGCGGGCCGTATAGCCGCTCTCCGTCGACGTTACGATCGCCTTCGCGTCCAGATCCAGCGCGGAGTTGGCGACGGCTTGGCTGATCGCTTCCGTGACGGACGTTTGCGCCGCGCGCGCCTGCTTCACGAATATTTCGCGATAGGGCAACGCCGCTTCGGTGCGTTCCGCGATGCGGGCCATCGTCTGCACCGATTCCATCGGGTATTTGCCCGCAGCCGTTTCACCCGACAGCATGATCGCATCCGTTCCGTCGAAGATCGCGTTGGCTACGTCGGATGCTTCGGCGCGGGTCGGACGCGGGTTGCGCTGCATCGAATCAAGCATCTGCGTTGCCGTGATGACCGGCTTGCCTGCCCGATTGCACTTCTCGATCATGCGCTTTTGCACGAGCGGCACTTCTTCAGCCGGGATCTCTACGCCGAGGTCGCCGCGTGCCACCATCAGGCCGTCGGACACTTCCAGTATTTCGTCGAGGTTGTCCACGCCCTGCTGATTCTCGATCTTGGAAATGATCTGAACATGGCGTGCGTCATGGCGTTCCAGCAATTCGCGGATTTCCAGCACGTCGCTCGCCCGGCGGACGAAAGAAGCAGCGATAAAATCGATGCCGTTCTCGATGCCGAACTTGATGTCCCCGATATCCTTCTCGGTCAAGCCGGGCATGGAGATCGCGGCGCCCGGAACGTTCACGCCCTTCTTGCTCTTGATCGGACCGCTGTTGATGATCCGGCATTTGATTTCCGTTCCGTTGATCTCGGTGACCGTGAGTCCAATCAGGCCGTCATCGATCAAGATGCTCGATCCGACGACAATGTCGTTCGGCAAGTTTGCGTACGTAACCGGAATCCGTTCCTTGTCGCCGAGAATTTCCTCGGTCGTGAGCGTGATGAATTCCCCTTGCTCCAGCTCGATCGGTTCTTCCTTCAGCTTGCCCAGCCGAATTTCCGGCCCCTTCGTATCCAGCAGAATCGCAACGGTCTTGTTCAATTCCTTGCAAGCTTCGCGAATCGTACGAATGCGTCTGCCATGTTCTTCGAAGTCGCCATGAGAGAAATTCAGGCGAGCGACGTTCATTCCGGCTGTGATCAGTTTTTTCGTGTTTTCCAGCGATTCGCTGGAAGGTCCGATGGTACATACGATTTTCGTTTTACGCATAATTTTTTCTTCCTCCGTTTTCGTCGAGCCTGCACAAACCCGAAAACTACCATACACGATCCCCCTCGAAAAGTACAGATCTCAAAGGAGAACGCATGGATGGCAGTTTTCAGGATGCTATGGTTGTAATTCCGTTTCCGAAAGCGTTTCGGCTGACCGGACATCCTCGTGATGCGCGAACGCGCCGACACGGCGGAATTTCCGGTAGCGGTCCTCGATCAATTCGGCTGACGACATGGCGCTCAATTGCTCAAGATGCCGCCAGATCGCATCCCGGATCGCTTCGGCTTGAACCGCCGTATCTCGATGTGCGCCGCCCAGCGGTTCCGGGATAATCTCTTCGATAACGCCGAATTCGAGCAGATCGCCGGCCGTGATCTTCATCGCTTCCGCAGCCTGATCGGCTTTGGAAGCGTCCTTCCACAGGATGGAGGCCGCGCCGTTAGGCGAAATGACCGAGTAAATCGCATTCTCCAGCATGAGCACACGATTGCCAACCCCGAGCGCCAGAGCGCCCCCGCTGCCGCCTTCGCCGATGACGACGCAGATGATCGGCACGCCGAACGTGGCCATCTCCATCAGGTTGCGGGCAATCGCCTCCGACACGTTGCGCTCTTCCGCCGTATTGCCGGGATAAGCGCCCTTGGTGTCGATCAGCGTAATGATCGGCCGGCCGAACTTGTTCGCCTGGCGCATGAACCGAAGCGCCTTGCGAAACCCTTCCGGATGGGGGCTGCCGAAAAACCGCTGGATGTTGTCCTTCGTATCCTTGCCCCGCTGGTGGCCGACCACGGTGACGGGAACGCCGTTCAGCTTGGCCAGGCCGCCGACGATCGCCAGATCGTCGGCAAACATCCGATCACCGTGCAATTCAATAAAATCAGTAAAGATCAGCGGTATGTAATCCAGCGTTGTCGGCCGCGCATGATGGCGGGCCAGATGCATCTTCTGAGAGGCGCTCAGGTTGCCGTAGATCTCCTGTTCAAGCTCCTGGTAGCGAACCTCAAGGCGGCCGATCTCGTCGGTGAAGTCGATCTCCCGGTCCGATCCGAATTTCTTCAGTTCGTCGATCTTTTTGCGGAGCTCGGCGAGCGGCTTTTCGAAGGGGAGTTCACTGGACATTCGCCTGCTCCCCCTTCCCTTCGTGCATGTCGAGCAGCTTCGCCAAGAACGGCTTCATGTCCTTGCGGTGGACGATCTTGTCGAGTTGACCATGCTGCAAATTGAATTCCGCCGTCTGGAAGTTGTCGGGCAGCTTCTGGCGGATCGTCTGTTCGATGACGATGCGTCCGGCGAAACCGACGATCGCGCCTGGTTCGGCCAATATGTAGTCGCCCAGGCTGGCAAAGCTGGCGGACACGCCTCCGAGCGTCGGATCTGTGAAGACGGAAATGAACAGTCCGCCCTGATCCTGGAACCGGGCCAGCGCGCTGCTCGTCTTGGCCATCTGCATCAAGCTCAGGATGCCTTCCTGCATTCTCGCGCCGCCCGACGTCGAGAACAGGATTAGCGGAAGCCGCTTGTCTGTTGCCGTCTCGATCGCGCGCGTCACTTTCTCGCCGACGACGGAACCCATGCTACCGGTAATGAAATCAAAGCTCATGATCCCGATCACAACAGGAAATCCGCAAATCTCCCCTTCCCCGGTGACGACGGCATCCTTAAGCGAAGAAGCCAGCTTCTGTTGTTCCAGCTTCTGGGCATACCCCGTAAATTCGAGCGGATCCTCGGACACCATATCCGCATCCAATTCGCGAAAACTGGTCTCATCGATCGTCATCGCCAGACGTTCCAGCGCGTTCAGGCGAAAATGATGCCCGCACGCCGGGCATACCTTCAAATTTTTCTCCAATTCCTTGCTGAACTGGATCGCGCCGCACTTCGGGCACTTATTCATGAGTCCTTCCGGGATTTCGCGCTTCGGGCGTTCAGCGCTCACACGTTCGGAAGGGATAACCGCGTACTTCTTCTTCTGAAACAAATCCTTGAACACAGCGACACCTCACAAGACGCAAAAAATGGCGGTCCGTTCCGGACAGGAAGCGGTCCGCGGTGTTCAGGCTAGCGGGAATAAGATCGAATGGCCATTGTCATCAGGATGATGAGGTCAGGATGCTGCCGAGCACTTCCTGAACTTCGCGAACTTCGCCGGAGGGGACCAATATTTCGTACTGCGGTTTCGTCAAATTGATGGGGCGTACCCGCACGAGAAAACCTTGTTCGGTCAGGCGCTTCTGAATCCGCTCGGCAATCTTCGCGGTCGGCGCAATATAGATGACCGTCCACATGAAGCGAACCCCCATTTGGTCAAGTCTAAACTTAAATAGTAAAAATAAAACTAGGAATGCGATAACGGAATCATAGCACATCCGCCGCAGGACTAGCAACCAAACCACTCGACTTTGCGATGCTTTAGCGGGAAAGCGGCCTTTATTTCAACCGAAAAGCGCCCTCGCCGAGCAGTTCGGAAATTTTACGGACCAGTTCCGGCGACGGCGCAATCCGCAAATCGTCCGACAGCGCAACGGTGCGGCGCCCCCGATCATAGAACAGCACGGTTTGCAACGTTCCCGGATAGCGGGAAAGCAGCAACTTGAGCTGGTTCAGCAGGGCGGGCTGCTCGTGCGATTCGTCGATGCGAATATAGGCGCGCTCGGTCGTTTGTGTGACATGAGCGGACGATTGGGCCATACGATTCGCGCTTGCGGGCGAGGGCGAGGATGAGGCAAACGGACGGGCGCGCGGAGCGTCCTGACCGCGACGCGGCCTGGCGGCGCGCACGCGCAAATCCGGCGCATCCAACGGCAGGATCTCGTCGGCGAGCAGCTTGTAATCTTCGTCTCCCTGCTGCACCTTCGCCTTCACGAGCACAAGCGCGCCTTTCTTCACGAAGGAGGACGCCGTCTTCCATACGCTCGGGAAAGCCACGAGCTCTGCGGTCATGATCCGGTCCTCGATTTCCAGGAAGGCCATCGCCTGCCCCTTGCGCGTGACGAACGGCTTCATGGACACGATCATGCCGGCCGTCATCGCGAATTGTCCGTCTTGCGCCTCCGCCAGATCCACCAGGCGGTCCAGTTGCAGTTCCTCCGCGATGCCGTCGTATTCATCCAAAGGATGTCCGGACAAGTACAAGCCCATCAAATCCCGTTCGTATTCCAGCGACTGCGCGGCGGAGAACGTCGATACTTCCGGCAGATCGACGATCCAGTTGGCGGACTCTCCCAAATCGAACAGCTCGATCTGCAGCTCTGCCCGCTCCTTCCGCCAGGAAGCCGCCGACGCGACCGTCTCATCCACTGCGGCGAACTGCTGGGCTCGATGACCCGGCAAAGATCCGAGCGCGCCGGCGAGCACGAGCGATTCGATCACGCGCTTGTTGCAGACGCGCGGGTCGACGCGGCGGCACAGGTCGCCGAGCGAGTCGAACTTGCGCTCCCGGCGCTCCTTCATGATCGCTTCGATCGCTTGCGTGCCTACGTTCTTGATCGCGGCCAGGCCGAACCGGATCGCCTCCGTTCCGCCCTCGCCCTCGCTCTCACCCTCGACGTGGCTGCCGTCGCCGTCTGCTGCAATGCCAACCTCACCACCACTGTTTTCATCGCTGTTTCTGCTGTTTTCGCCGCTCTCGTCATCATCCGCGCCGTCTCCGTTTCTGCCGCTCCCGCCGTCACCGCCCGTACTGTCGGCTCTATCTGCCCTTATGCCGCCGACGCGGACCGGTGTGAACAGCACGCCGCTCTCGTTCACGTCAGGAGGCAGCACGCGGATGCCCATATGCCGGCACTCGTCGACGTATTCGGCCGTCTTCCGCTGATTGCCGACGACCGATGTCAGCATCGACGCCATGAACGGCACCGGATAATGCGCCTTCAGATAAGCGGTCTGGAACGCCAGCACCGCATACGCGGCGGCGTGCGCCCGGCAAAATCCGTAATCCGCAAACCGAACGATCAAGTCGTACACCCGATTAGCCGTTTCCTCGTCATGCCCCTGCTGCAAGCTGCCGGCGACGAAGAACGTTCGCTGCTCGTCCAATATTTCGCGCTTCTTCTTCCCGACCGCACGCCGCAGCAAATCTGCCTGGCCCAGCGTGAATCCGGCCATCGTCGATGCGATCTGCATGATCTGTTCCTGGTAAACGATAATGCCGTACGTATCCTGCAGGATCGGCTCCAGCGACGGGTGCGGATAGACCGGCTGCGATACGCCGTGCTTGGCCTGGATAAATTGCGGGATGAACTCCATCGGCCCCGGCCGGTACAGCGCCAGCACGGAGATAATATCCTCGAACGTGGACGGCTTGAGATCCTTGAGCACACGGCGCATGCCCGTGCCTTCCAACTGGAAGACGCCCTCGGTATCCCCTCGGCTCAGGAGCCCGTAGGTGGCTTCGTCCGTGTAAGGAATCTCGCGCCAATCCAGCACCTGCCCGGTCTCCTCGCGAATCCAGCCCAGCGTCCGCTCGATGATCGACAGCGTGCGCAAGCCGAGGAAATCCATCTTGAGCAGGCCGACCGCTTCAACGTATTCCATCGAATATTGCGTAAGCGGCACGCCGCCCGTCCCTTCCTGGAGGGGCACGTAATCGGTCAGCGGCGTCGGCGCGATGACGACGCCCGCCGCATGGGTCGAGGCGTGCCTGGCCATGCCTTCCGCCCGCCGCGCCATGGCGACCAGCTCGCCGATGCGGCCGCCGCCTTCCGCCAGCTCGCGGAATTCGGGGCTCATCTCCATCGCCCGTTCGATCGACATGCCCGGGATGAGCTTGGCCGCCTTGTCGACCTCCCCGTACGGCACGTTCATGACGCGGCCGACATCGCGCACCGCCGCGCGGGCGGCCAGCGTGCCGAACGTGATGATCTGCGCCACGCGATCCTCGCCGTACCGCTCCGCGACATAGCGAATCACTTCATCCCGCCGTTCGTCGCTGAAGTCGGTGTCGATATCGGGCATCGTCACCCGTTCCGGGTTCAGGAAACGCTCGAACAGCAGGTTGTGGGCGATCGGGTCGACATCGGTAATTCGCAGCGCGTATGCGACAAGGCTGCCTGCCGCCGAACCCCGGCCGGGCCCGGTCACGATGCCGTGCTCGTGGGCGAACCGGATGAAATCCCATACGATCAGGAAATAATCGACGAATCCCATGCGCGCAATAACGTCCAGTTCGTAGCGCAGCCGCTCTTCCGCCGCCGCGCGATACCCGGCATCCTCCCACATCGGCGTCCCTTCGTAGCGCGCCGACAAGCCGTCCCGGCATAACGCCGCAAGGTAATCCGCCGCGTCTGCGCAGTCTGCCGGCAACGGCTCGAACGCGGGCAGCACGTGCCGATGCAGGTCCAGTTCCAACGCGCACTTATCCGCGATCAAAGCCGTATTGGACAGCGCCTGGGGCACGTGCCGGAACAAAGCGGCCATCTCTTCGCCGCTCTTCAAGTATAATTGCCTTGATCCGATCTGCAGCCGGTCCTCGTCCTCCAGCGTCTTGCCGGTGCCGATGCAGATCAGCACGTCCTGGAGCGCATGGTCTTCCTCGCGCAGGTAGTGGGCGTCATTCGTCGCCGCGAGCGGAATGCCCGTCTCTTCCGCCAATCGCAGCAGACCCGCTGTCACCTTCTTCTGCTCCAGCATGCCGTGATCCTGGATTTCCAGGTAATAATCTTCTCCGAACAGCGCCTGATATTGCAATGCCAGCGCCTTGCCTTCCGCATAGCGGTCCGCCGCCAGCAGCTTCGACAGTTCGCTCGCCAGGCAGCCGCTGAGGCAGATCAGTCCCTCCGCGTGCCGGGACAATACCTCGAAGTCGATGCGCGGCTTGTAATGGAACCCTTCCAAATGTCCGATCGTGGACAACCGCATCAGGTTGCGATAGCCCGTCTCGTTCTTGGCCAGCAGCGTCAAATGGTAGATCGGCTGATCTTTGCGGGACGCCCGCTCCTTGCGCGACGCCGCCACATACGCCTCCATGCCGATGATCGGCTTGATGCCCCGCTCCTTGCAGGCCTGGTAGAACGGGATCGCCCCGTACATGACCCCGTGGTCCGTAAGCGCGAGCGCCTTCATGCCCTGTGCCGCTGCCTGTTCGGCCATCTCCCGGATGCGCGCCGCGCCGTCCAGCAAGCTGTATTCGCTATGAACATGCAGATGAACGAAATCGCACATATTGCCCTACCCCTCACTTTTCCCGCTGCCCTGAGCTGCTTCTTTTCATTATAGCACATACGTTCGGTATTTGTCGGCCTGTTTGTCCCATACATATGTAGTAGCGAACTTGTTCATGGAGGGATGGATATGAACGAGATTTACGTAAAAGCAACCATGTGCTTCTTCATCGCGTTCGGCGTCGTCGTCGGAGGTGCGCTCTTGGCCGGCGCGGGCTCTATCTTCGTATGGGCGCCGCCGCGGGAAGAGATGATCCGGGTGGCGGCGAGCTTGAAAATATGGGCGCTCGTTGCGGCGCTCGGCGGCTCGATCGATCCGATCCGCGTGATCGAATCGAATATGATGGAAGGCAATTTACCGCTTGTGTTCCGGCAAATCGGCTACATTTTGCTTGCTTTCCTGGGCGCTCACATGGGGACGGAGCTCATTCTGTGGATGTGCCGGAGCGGGAGGTGAGCGACCCATGCGCGTCCCTTCTTTCGAGCGGTTCCAGCGGCTGTCGGCAGCAGGGGCCTTTTTCGTCTGCGGCATGATCGTCGGCGCGGCCTTATGGAGCGGACTTTCGCACGAGCAATTCAACAAGATCGCCCTGGAGAATATGACGCTTACCCAGCAAATCGAGAATTACCAGAAGGACCTTGACCGGATGAAATACGACTCCGATCAGTTGACTACGATCAGGCGAATTACCGTGTATGTCGAAAATCCGAAAGACAAGGCTCCGCTCGACGCCATAGCCGAAAACGAGCTGAAGAAGCGGGTAAAAAACGACTTGGACGCCTTTCGCGGGCAGAGCGTCTATCAGATCGGCAAGGACGCGCAATTCGCCAGAAGCATTTTCGAAAACAAGCTTTATTCGGGCATCGGCGAAGACGACTACGAGGTGCGGATCACCACGATGCTGGTGGCGGACGGCGTGCTGCAGGTATGGGTGGTGGCGGAGGTTCATTTGCGGCCTTGAAGTTTCGGCGGCGGTTGTAGACAATAAAGGGATAACAAGCGCACGCGAGCCTTCGGGGAGGAACAGCCGTTGTACCGTATCTTGATCGTGGAAGACGATGTGAAAATCAGCGCGCTGCTGCAATCGTGTATGGAAAAATACGGATTCACCGCGCAAGCCGTCAATCGGTTCGACCGGGTCACGGACGAATTCCTCGCTTACGATCCTCACCTCGTGCTTCTGGACATCCATTTGCCGTATTTCGACGGCTTCTATTGGTGCAGGCAGATCCGCCTTCGCTCGAACGCGCCGATCGTGTTCCTCTCCGCCCGCTCGGGAGAGATGGACCAGGTGATGGCGATCGAGAACGGCGCGGACGATTACGTCACGAAGCCGATCCATGTCGACCTGCTCATGGCGAAAATTCGCGCCGCGCTTCGCCGCGCATACGGAGAATATGCAGCTTCCGGAACGGGCCAGGAACAGCCGGAGACGATCGTGTGGGAGAGTTTGTCTCTGCACATGGGACGAAGCGAGCTCGAATATGACGGCAGGCGGGTGACGCTGACGCGCAACGAGCGATTGCTCGCGGCGGCGCTGCTGCGGGCGCAGAATCGGGTGGTGCCAAGGGATGATTTGCTGGAATCGCTATGGGACGATGCCGAGTTTGTGGACGACAATACGCTGACCGTGAATGTGACGCGCCTGCGCAAGAAGATGGACGAACTCGGTCTTCCCCGTTCTATCGATACCGTCCGCGGACAAGGGTACCGACTAAGCGCTCCCGATCGGCGCTCGCCCGGCATGAACCCGCAAGGATCGACCGGCGACGGCGGGGAGGAATCGCGATGAACGGCGGCAATCGCCCTGCGTACGGTTGGCGCGACTATGCGAGGGACAAGCTGCCGTATGCGGCGGCTTTCATCGTCTCCCTGCTGCTGGCGGCGGCGGTCATCGGGCTGGATCTTCGTCAATCGAACGGGCGGCTGCATGGCGGAAGCTTGTGGTATGTTGCGGTATTGGCCGTATTCGTCCTCGGCATATGGCTGCTGTTCGACTGGTGGCGGAGCCGGGCCTACTATCGCCAATTGAACGCCGCGGCGGAGCGGTTCGGACAGCTCGATGCGCCGCTTGTACTCCGCTCGGCCGCAACGCGCGAGCAGCAAGCGTTTGGCCGTTTGCTGCACGATCTTCATGAGGCCTACCGCAACGAACTGGAAGCACGCAGAAGGCAAGCGGAGATCCACCACCATTTTACGATGCAATGGGTGCACCAGATGAAGACGCCGCTCTCCGTCATCGACTTGCTCGTACAGCAATCCGCGATAGACGGGAGCGAAGCCGGGTCGCCGGACAGAGACCGCGACAGGAGCATCCTGGAGGAGACGGACCGGCTGCGCCGGGGGCTGGACATGATGCTGCATACGGCCCGGCTGGACAAGTTCGAGGTCGACCTGCACATCCGCAAAGTTGCGCTTCACGCGTTGGCCCGGGACGTTCTGAACGATTACAAGCGGCTGTGCATCCACCATTCCGTCTTTCCCAGAATCGAAGGCGAAGCGGAGGCCGAGACGGACCCGAAATGGCTGTCGTTCGTGCTCCACCAGCTCGTGACCAATGCGATCAAATATTCGAAGCCGGTGCCGGGATCCAAGAAGCTGCTGTTGCGTATCGCATCGGATTCGGCGGACGGCTGCACGCTCAGCGTTCAGGACGAAGGCATCGGCATCCCGGCGCACGATCTTCCGCGCGTGTTCGATCCTTTCTTCACCGGCGAGAACGGAAGGCGTACGGAAGAATCGACCGGCATGGGCTTATATTTGGCCAAGCGAGTCTGCGCGGGACTGGGTCACGGTCTGCACGTGCACGCCGAGCCGTCCCCCCAAGGCGGCACGACGGTCACAATCTCCTTCCACGCTGCCGGCGTTCATCGAATGTGACATTTTTGCAAGGTTTCCCGGCTGAAATTGTAAGGTAAATCGATGGGAAGTCCCACCCGCGCGCCTCTATAATCGAACTATAAGAAAAACGGTTGCGCCGTCCTTTAATGGACGGCTCCGTTATTCGCGCGATATCAGCCCTAGTATAGGTGAAACTTATTTTCTGATGTCGCGAGGAAAGACTGCAAAGGGAGGCTGCGCGCATGAAGACTATTTTAAAAACGGAAGAGCTCGGCAAAATCTACGGCTCCAAGGGCAACGTCACGTTCAAAGCGCTCGAAAATATCGATTTAACCGTGCAAGCGGGAGAGTTTGTCGGCATCATGGGACCGTCAGGCAGCGGCAAGACGACTTTGCTGAACCTGCTGGCGACGATCGACAAGCCTACGTCGGGTACGATCGAGATCGGAGGCACGAATCCGACCCGCCTGAGCGAACGGGATATCGCGCTGTTCCGCAGGCGGCAGCTCGGCTTCGTCTTCCAGGACTTCAACCTGCTGGACACGCTGTCGATTCAGGAGAACATCATCCTGCCGCTCGTGCTCGAGGGCGTGGCGCCGAAGGAGATTGAAAATAAACTGCGTCCGTTGGCCGAATGGCTCGGCATCGCCGACATTCTCGGCAAGCGGGTGTATGAAGTATCGGGCGGCCAGAAGCAGCGCGCCGCGATCGCCCGGGCTGTCATCCATCAGCCTTCGCTGCTGCTGGCGGACGAATTGACGGGCAATCTCGATTCGAAGTCGGCGAAGGACGTCATGGAGGCGCTGCAGGATTTGAACGAGCGGCTCGGCGCCACGGTGCTGATGGTGACGCACGACCCGTTCTCGGCCAGCTATTGCAAACGGGTGCTGTTCATCAAAGACGGCCGGATGTTCTCGGAAATCCGGCGCGGCGCGAACCGGCAGGCGTTCTTCCAACAAATACTGGATGCCTTGAGCGTGCTGGGAGGGAATTTCGATGACGTTCCGTTCGCTCGCGCTTAGCAACGTCCGCGGCAATCGCCGCGCCTATGCCGCCTTCATGCTCAGCAGCGTGTTTTCCGTCTTGATCTTCTACCTGTATGCCGCCTTTCTCTACCATCCCGGCGTCGTGAACGGCGAAATCTACGGCGCAGGCCAAGTCCGGCAGGGGATGCTCGCTTGCGAATATTTGATCGCGATCTTCTCGTTCTTCTTCGTGCTGTACTCGAACTCGGCGTTCATGAAGACGCGGAAAAAGGAATTCGGGCTGTTCTCGCTGTTCGGCATGACACGGGGGCAGATCCGCAAAATGGTGCTGTACGAAGGCGTCTTCCTGGCGCTCGTGGCGATCGTGCTCGGCATCGCGCTTGGCATGCTGCTGAGCAAGCTGTTCTTCATGGCGCTCTCCGTCCTGCTGGAGACAGGCGCGCCGATCGCCTTCGCCGTGCCATGGAAAGCTGTCGTCCTTACCGGAGCAGGCTTCTTCGCGCTCTTCCTGCTCATCACGCTGTTGACGCTGCGCAAAGCCGGCCGTTCGCAAATCGTCGACCTGCTGAAGGAAGCGAACAAGCCGAAGACGCAGCCCCGCTATTCGATCTGGCTGACCGTGCTTTGCATCGTCTGCCTGGCCTGCGGTTACGGCTTGGCCTCCTATATGTCGGGGCTGACGCTGCTTGTACTTATGCTGCCGGTGATCGGCCTGACCGTTGTCGGCACTTACTTCCTGTTTACGCAGGGCAGCATCGCGGCCGTCCGAATGCTGCAGCGGCGCAAGCCGTTCTATTATCGCCGGACGCACTTGCTCACGATCTCCCAGCTCGCTTTCAAACTGAAGGACAACGCCCGGGTGCTGTTCACCGTATCGATCTTGAGCGCAGTTGTGCTGACGGCATCCGGCACCGTCTACGTATTCCAGAAGGTGCAACGCGACCAACTGCTGGAGCATACGCCGTACGCGGTGGGCTTTTACGAGGTTGGCAAAGACGCGCACGAGGTGATCGACCCCGAGGACGTGAAGCGGATTCTGCGGGAGGATGGTCGGCAGATCGTGCGGGAGCAGCAGCTTGACGGGCTGCTGGCCGAGCGGGTGGAGATCTTGCCCGAGCCAGGGAAAGCCGGTTCCGCGGAAACGCTCGCAAAGGCCGGCACGATGGTCGTATCCGAGACAGGCTATAACGGCGAAGCGGACAAGATGGGCTTGCGGGATATTCGGCTGGGTAACGGACAGGCCGTCGTTATATTGCCCTATCGGGAAATGGAAGGCGATGACGACGCGTATGCAGGCAAGCTCGCGGAAGTCTGGTTGAACGGGCATGCAGCCGGCTTCACGGTTACGGAATCGCGGGCGAAGGCTATCGTCAATCCTGTCGGAGCCGCGTCGTTCTTGCTCGTCGTGGGCGATGCGGATTATGCGCGATTGTACGACTCTGCTTCTCCAACCGAACATATGACGGCGTACGGATACGAATGGAAGGACTGGGAGCAGAGCCTCTCAACCGTGAACAAAATCGAGGCGGCCATGTCGCCCGCGGCTGCGGACGAACAGGCGCAAACGTGGCGTGTATCCCAGTACCTTGACGTCCAGCGCGGCTTGTCGCTGACGTTCTTCATCGGGATGTTCATCACGCTGCTGTTCTTCGTCGCTTCCGGCAGCATGCTTTATTTCAAGATGTTCACCGAATTGCAGGAGGACCAAGCCCAGTTCCGGTCGCTTGTGCGAATCGGCATGACCGCCGCCGAAATCCGCCGGATCGTCGCGACACAGGTGGGCATCGTGTTCTTCGTCCCGTGCCTCGTCGGCATCGTGCACGCCCTGTTCGCGATGCGCGCGCTCGGGAACGTACTGGGACAATCCATCTTCGGCTATGCGTCGATCGTCTTCATCGTTTATGTCGTCATGCAGGCCATCTATTTCGGCATCAGTTGCCAGGCTTACATGCGGAGCATCATGAGCGGCGCCAAGGCGGAGACGGCGTGAAATGCGAATTAATTCATAAATCGGGAGAGAATTTTACCTTTAATTCCTTACCAATTGTCAATCTGGAAATTTTGGCAGTAAAAGTTCACACTAATTCGCCCCACTCCACGCTAAAGTCACCTATTCACCAGATATAGTGGGAGGTTTGAGACTGTCGATTAATTGTGGATCGGGCAAACAACCTGTGCAGGCAGCGCAACGGAACTCAGGAGCCTTAATCGGCAATAAAGGGTGTTTTGGAAAAGCTAACGGAACGCTAGGACCTTATCAACGACAAACGTTGCCAAAATCACTGGAAAACCGCGGAATAACGGCGCTGGGTTCCGTTAAAATCCAGAGCGGAACCCTCTTCGTCGGATAAAGGCTCTGTGTTCCGTTTACAATGGGTGGCTAGGCGAAAGAGCCATGCTTCGTGCGCAATGCATGCTGTTAACCATTAATCTACAGCCTCTAAACGACGATAATTCCGATTCATCTGTGTGATTAGTGGAGGGTTTTCCCACTAACCTCGCTAGTCCGGCATGTACGAGCAGCATCGGTTCTGGTTCATCCATGAAATGCCCCCTGCCTGAAACTTATACTTTCTGATATTGCAAGAAAAAAAACGGCTTTGCCGCCCCTTAGGACGGTGCCGTTTATTCGTAAATTATAAGCTTAACGATTACAGGCGAATCTGATAAAGTTGCATATTTGGACAAGGCCGCCCGGCCGCCATGTTACGGGGAACGGGCGGCCTTCCCGCGTTTCGTTCAATTCGCAAGCTTTTTGACTTCTTCGACGGAGATGTCCAGTGTATCGGCTAATTGTTCGTGCGAGAAACCTTTGCCAAGCAGCTTGCGCACGACTTCTCTTCTTTCTTCTTCTCTTCCTTCTTCTCTTCCTTCTTTCTTGCCCTCTTCTACGCCTTCTGCGATCCCCTTCTCATAGCCCATCCGCATCCAGGCCGGCATTAACTCCATGACCACGACTCCTTTCTGTAAATATTCCGCTTTTATTTCGCCAAGTATCTCTTCGTCCATTTTGGAATTGGGTTGAAAGTATAAGTCTGCAACGGACATCATTAACGCCATTCGTGCATCGTCGAGCTTTGACCGCAGTCGAAGCATCATCCGCAGATAGGCGGTTCTGACCTCGCGCACTTCTCTTTTATTATATCCCATTTTTGCAAGAAGCGCAGCAGCTACCGGGTTGTCCGAGTCTATAAACCGCCGCCAGTCCAGTTGTTTCAGCTCGACTTTCAGAAATTGAAATTTCAATATCTCCTTATCCTGCACAGCCACTCGAAGCGTATTGGGCTCATCGCTTGCTTCATCCGCCGAGAAAATCGCAATCGGAATAATGACCGGATATTTCTTCCGATAAAGCTCGAAAAGTCGCGCGAAGTAAATAAACATTCTTTCGTGGAAATCGTCCTCCTTATACGACTGTGGCTCCAGATGAATCAATATAAACGCATTCAGCGTTTTATATTTCGTTTCCAATAGCAGATCAAGATCTCGTCCCTCTTTACCGACGATGTCGACAAGCAATTCTTGCATCAGCAGCTTCGCATTCGAATGATCAAGCAGTGCATCGAGCTCCGGAAAAAATAATGAAATGAAATCCGCAAAAAAAGTCTGAAGCAGCTTCTTGAACGCTTCATCATGCGGTGTTTGCTTTCGAACCGCCTGCTCAACCGGCTTGCTTTCCTCCGTCACTCCGCGCACCTCCGTCGATCAAGAAAACAAAACGCCGTTCAGCTCCCCTGACCGGAGAGTTGAACGGCGCATGCTTTGCGACCGCGACACTTTCGATTGAGCGAATCATATCACATCATTCCATCAAGCACAAGCGCAAGCTGCCTGTTTGCCCGTTCACGCCATTTGCCCTGTGCCGATTCCGCTTCCCGCCTGCCGATGTGGTACAATCGTGGACAGACGAATGTTCGAAGGAGCTGCAAATCATGGTTGACTTCCTGCTCTACCTGCTCGCCGCGCTTATTATCCTGTCTTCGTTATCTTCCGTTGTATTCAGCGTCCGATCCCGCCGTTCGCTCGACGCTCGGCTGAGAGGCTTGTACGCCGCCCGCATGAACATCAGCATGGGCCTCATGCTGATCTTCATCGCGCTGATCCAGATGTTCCTGTTCAGCGGCTCGACGACGCGGGTCGTGGTCGGTGCGGTGTTCCTGCTGCTCGGCTTGTTCAACCTGTTCGCGGGGGCGCGCAATCATACGATTTACAATCGCCGCGGCTGACCGCAGCCGCTTCAAGCCGGGTCTATCGTCTGCGCTGTCATCATCGCCTTGGCGATCAATTCCCCGTCATGGGACACCTGCACTTCCAGCTTCACGAAGCGCCTGCTGGCTTCGATGACGAGCGGCTGAATCGTAATGACCGCCTCGATCGGAACCGTCCGCAAGTAATAGGCCGTCATATTCTCCAGTACGTGCTCCTGCTTGCGCAAGTCCTCCACCGCCCGTGCGCCTGCCTGCTGCATCAGCGCCGCGAGCACCCCTTCGGAGACGGTGCCGATCGGTCCGGACATCTGCGGCGTCGCCATGCCGGTGAAATAAAGCTTGCCCGACTCATCCCGCTGCTCGGCAATCCCGCTCCACATGAGCGCGTCGAACGTTTCGCCAAGCTCTTCCGGCCGGCCTTCAAAATGCAGCGCCCGCAGCACTTCGCTTCGCCCGATCGTACCGGTCAGCTTGCGATGCCTGTCCGTCACCGGCAGCAGCTCAAGCCCTTCCGTCACCATGCGATGAGCGGCCGAAGCGACCGGCGTATTCAGCGTCACGGTCGTCGGCTGCCGTGTCATAAGCTTGTCCAGCGGCTGTGTGGCTGTCGCGCCCGCCACATCCTTGGTGGTCACAACGCCGACGACCCGATTCCATTCGTCCGTCACCGGAAAGCGGGTTCCCCCGGTCTCCGCGCTCAATCGCTGGAAATCGGCCACAGTCGCCGAAGGCTTGAGCGACCCGACGCGGGATTCCGGCTCAAGCAGGTCGGCGATCGTCATGATCTTGCGCTTGATCAGCCGGTCGAACATCGCCCGATTGATCATTGAGGCGACCGTGAACGTGTCATGCCGGCAAGTGAGAATGGGCAGCTTAAGCTCGTCCGCGAGCGACTTCACGTCCGCACTCGTTCCGAATCCCCCCGTCACGAGTACGCCTGCCCCATGCTCAAGCGCGATGCGGTGCGCATTTTCACGGTTCCCGACGATAAGCAAGCTTCGCGCATCGATATACCCGCTCATCTCGCTCAGTTCCATGGCGCCGATCACGAACTTGTGCAGCGATTTCTCCAGCCCTTCTCCACCGCCGAGCAAGCTGCCTTGCACGATTTCCAGCACTTCGGCAAACGTCAGCTGGTTCGGATGCGTGCGCCGCTTCTTGTCCACGCGCACCGTGCCGACCCGCTTCTTGGTACTGACGATGCCGAGTTGCTCGGCTTCCTTCAAAGCCCGATAGGCAGTGCCTTCGGATACGCGATGTTCCTTGGCCATCTGACGCACCGATATTTTCGTCCCTACGTCCAGTTCGCGAATATATTGCAGCAGGCGTTCATGCTTGGTCGGTTCGCCCGCTTGACTTTCCAAATCCGACATTCCGTCTTTCGCCTCCCTAGAAAGTCCAGGCCGTCGCTACCGCCAACAGGGCTGCATAAATGCCGATGACGATGCCCAGGAAGAGCAGCTTCCGGCCGCTGCCCACTTCATGCAATTCCGACGCTTGTGTGAGCAGCCAATTCAAATTCAAGAGCAGCAGCGCCAGCATCAGCATCAAGGATACTTTCCACAGCACGAGCGCGATCAGCGCATTCAGACCCATAGCGACGCCGAACCACACTTGCGCGCCGCCGTAATAAGCTGCGGCCTCCATCCAACTGCGTTTGCGCTCGCCAATACGATTGCCGGCAATCGTCAGCAGCGCTGACAGGACGATAATCGACAGAATGCCAACCCACAGCAGCTTCCCGATTGACGAACCGCTGATCACTGCGCTGAACACCAGGTCCGCGAACAAAGACAACGTGCGGCGAATGCCGCTTTGCTCGGCCCACGCCCACAAAGTAAACCCGGCTACGCCAATCGCAGCCCCGATCACACCGTACAGCCAATCGTCATGCGGTGTCAAATTCCGGCTGTTGCCGGGATTTCGGATCAATGAAAGCAGCTTCTTCGGTTCGAATCCTTGCGACGACATGCGATTTCCCCAGCCCCACTTCTCCATTCGAGTCCTTGGATTCATTGTCCAATGTCGAGGACGCTTCGTCAAGCGGGGCCATCATGATTTATTTTCAAATATATCCCTTTCGATGCGCCGAACCAGTAATATTCTCTGCCCTCATCGTCGAACACATAGGGCTCTCCACAGAAGTTTATTCGGACTTCGTATATTTTGCCAAGCGTTATGTAGCCGAACCTGTCCGTTGTAAACAGGATGTATTCAACATCTTCTTCCGCAGCCTGCACCAGCCATCTCTCCGACATACGATCAGCCTCCTGCCGGATGAGGCACATGGTCGAACCTGATGCTGCGATTTCCTGCAAATTTTCGGATCGTAGTCATTTTACTATGTATCTCTTGCATCGTTCGATAGAAATGAATACAGCATCCATGACTCGTATGGACCCCAGTAGGATTGACGCCTTCATTCTTGCTCCGGATTTCCTTGGCAGCCCGTTCAACCTCGAATTTGCAACCGTAAAGATAAACGTATTGCTTCATCTCATAGTCATACAAATAACAGGCTGCGAACTGCATATCGTTGCAATGGTTTGCCGCCACATATACTTCCCCCAATCCGGCCTCATCCACGGGGGCCAGCCGGCCCCCGACAAACAAGTCCTCTTATACATAGGTGGCAAGCGTATGACAAGCTATTTCACAAGCCCCAGCTTCTTCAAATCGCCGTAGGTAACCACGTCGGTATCCCTGTAACCGGAAGATGCGGGGAGCTGAGTTGAAGTTGTCCGGTTCACAAATACCAAAACAGCATGATGAACGATTCGCTCATTGGCGCCAGTATTCTCTTTTTGGTTGATTCCCCCGTTAACCGTTGCCAAAATGGTACTGCCGCCGCCATCGCCTTCGATTGCCCATATTGCTCCTTTATCTTGCATGTAGAGGGCTATCTCTTCCGGCGTCAATCCCTGATCGTCCTTCGTTCTGCCATCGGCAACGCCAAGCAGCACGTCACCATTAGCGTCGATCCCGATGAACGTACGTTGACAACGTTGACCGTCATTTTTCCAAACTGCTTTGCGATTTTCAATCAAAATCTTCCCTTGAACGGTGAAGTCCATTTGTTCGCGCTGATTCTTGGTAAATTTGCCAACGGTCGCAGCCCCGTCTTTAAAGCCGAGCTCGTACCAGTTCTGCATGTCGCCCCATGCGCCATTGATGTATTTTTGCTGTGCGCCGTCCCAAACCGTACCCACAACAAGCTGTGATTGAGGGTCGAAGAATGGAAAATTGAAGCCAAAATCAGCCTGCTCACGCTTGGTGATCGTCGAGACTTTGCCTCCTTTTTCGGAGACAAAACTGAACCTGTTTTTCCCTTGAGCAAACTTCAAAAATCTGACGTCTGTTGCCTTGATTTGATAATTCCCCTCGCAATGAATCAATTTCCCGCCATTCGCATAAACTCGCTCTTTGTAGATCGTGTTATAGTTGTATGTGCTCATACCCGGCCCTTTATTTCCTCCAATCATTTCGTTCCAAAAATCAAATTCAACATCGTTCAAATCTACATTCCCGGCGATACCGCTCACTTTCCCGGCGTCGGAGTATTGCCAAATCTTCCACTCCTCCCACACACCATTGTCTCCCGGTTTCTCGTCGGAGGAATAATGCGCGATCCAAACCGGATATTTGTTAAGAGATTTGTCGAGACAGGATTTTGCAAAACTTGTATAGGTATAAAGAAGAGGCGTTCGATTCGTGCGCCTGATCATTTCTTGCATCCATTTGTCTGCGAAAGTCGATATTTGCGGCTTCGATAGGCCTTTGTTGCTCTCAATATCTAATACTAATGGAAGGTCATACGACAATCCCTGGATAGTTGTTAAGAACCAATCAACTTCCTTAGTCGGATCATTGTTTGCATGAGCGAAGTGATAAAAACCGATTTTCAGTCCGGTAGAAGAAGCATTTGTAGCATTGATTTTAAACATTGGATCAGCATAGCCAATACCTTCGGTTGCTTTTATGTAAACACCTTGAATTCCATCTGCTCGAACTTTTGCAAAGTCGATGTCGCCTTGCCAATGGGACACGTCAATGATCCTGATATTGGTGGGACTTTTTGCTTGCAAAACCTATGCCCCTCTCGTATTGTTATCCTGAGATTCTCCCTTTTTCTCTTGAAGGATTGCCAGGACTTTGCTGAGAATATTCGGAGTCTTGATATCGCACCTTGCATAATTCTCAAGAATCGAAACAAGTTCGTTCGCTAGCCAAAAATAAATAATACTATTCATTACAATGTCCAGACTAAGCGCAACATCGATCTGGCGTCCAAGAAACACCATGAGCAGCATGAGCCCCTTCTTCCCCAAGCCCCGGAATCCAATTGTGCTTCTTAGCCCCTTCTTCTCTTTCAGGGAAGCATAGCAGCCCGTAACGTAATCTGCTGCAAAAAACCATAATAGAAGCTCTAAAATACCAGACCAACCTCCAAAGGCGTAAGTTAATACGGATCCCGTTACGCCAAATAGTGCAAAAATATGAGATAGGTCTTTATTTGCGAGTAATTTAAGTGAAAAATCGTCCACTGTTTCCGCCCCTTTAGACAAAATAAAGAAGAGAGCATCCGAAGACACTCTCTTCTTTACAACTATTTTCTAACTTTTTTATAACTTAACTTCCTGCTGATAAGTTATAGGAAATCCTTTTGTTTCAATGCTTTTCTAACTTGCTTGTAACTTGCAAAACACCTGAAAAAGCAACAAAAGACCACGCTAGTTGGTGAGATCTTTGCTGACGCGTGGCAAGGAAATGCCAATAAATTTATATAGCGCTCGGGCAAATCCGGAACAATCATACGCCCCACGTTTAGCGTCATTCGAATCGCATCTCGAAATTTAGTAATCAACGCCAGAAGTCATAACACGAATACCAGTTCCTGTTTGGGCTACCGCTACAAACAGTCCATTACCGTAACAAACTGAGGTCCAAACGTTATTAACAACAGACCTTATCGTCCAGTTAATACCATCTGGTGATGTCATAGCACGAGTATCAGTGCCTGTTTGGGCTACCGCTACAAACAGACCATTACCATAACAGACTGAGAGCCAATTATTATTAGCAGCACTAGTCCTTATCGTCCAGTTAATACCGTCTGGTGATGTCATGACACGGTTACCCGACCCATTAAGCGACACCGCCACAAACAGACCATTGCCATAACAAACCGAAACCCAACTGTTATCAGCAGCGCTAGTCCTTGAGGTCCAGTTGATACCGTCTGGTGATGTCATAACACGATTGCCAGTACCATTATTAGACACTGCTACAAATAGACCATTGCCATAACAAATTGATTGCCAACCGTTATCAACGGCACTAGTCCTTATCGTCCAGTTAATACCGTCAGGACTTGTCATAACACCGTTACCAGAACCAGTAGCAGAAACTGCTACAAACAGACTGTTGCCATAACAAACTGAGGTCCAACCGTTATCAGCGGCACTAGATCTTATCGTCCAGTTGATACCATCAGGGCTTGTCATAACACGATTACCAGTTCCTGTTTGGGCTGTCGCTACAAACAGTCCATTACCGTAACAAACTGAGAACCATTGATTATCAACGGCACTAGTTCTTATAGTCCAGTTAACTCCATCAGGTGATGTCATAACACGATTGCCAGTGCCGTTGGAGGAAATTGCTACAAACATACCATTACCATAGCAGACACTGCGCCATTGATTATCGGCAGCGCTAGTCCTTATTGTCCAATTAATACCCGGACGAATAACAGACATAACCATTCTTTCGCCAAGATTTTCTTGTTTTGGTTCGGAAAGCTCTCCGGAAGTCATAACCCTTTGTGTGCCAGAAGAAGCGACAGCCACAAACAGTCCATTACCATAACAGACTGAGCGCCAATTGTTATCGGAGGCACTAGATCTTATTGTCCAGTTAATACCATCCGGAGATGTCATAATGCGATTTTCTGAGCTGCTAAATGCTACAAATAGTCCGTTGCCATAACAAACATATGTCCACTGATTAGTTGGAGCACTAATCCAATCCCATGTAATCCCATCGGTAGATGTCATAACAAAGTTTTTCGGATAACTAGAAGCAACAGAATCAGCAACAGCAACAAACAGGCCATTTCCATAAGATACTGATCTCCAATTTGCAGGAGGAGGATAATTCAAACTCCAGTCTACCCCATTAGTAGAAATCATTTGTTGTTGCCCGCCCACTCCTCCTGCTCTCGACAAAGCAACAAACATATCATTTCCATAACAGACAGTAACCCATCCACCGATTGCATCTTCTGCTGGTCTTGTTCTGGCTATCCAAGTTATACCATCAGAGGAGGTCATGATAACAGGTCCAGCAGATATATCACTGGCTACAGCTACGAACAGACCATTGCCATGGCAAACTGAACTCCATGTTCTATCAGCAGCACTAGTCCTAGTTGTCCAGTCAATGCCGTCTGGTGATGTCATAACACGATTACCAGTGCCAGTACTAGACACCGCCACAAACAGACCATTGCCATAACAAACCGAAACCCAACTGTTATCAGCAGCGCTAGTCCTTGAGGTCCAGTTGATACCGTCTGGTGATGTCATAACACGATTGCCAGTACCATTATTAGACACTGCTACAAATAGACCATTGCCATAACAAATTGATTGCCAACCGTTATCAACGGCACTTACACGTGAGGTCCAGTAAGCACCTTCCCTTACTGTTCGGTCGATATATGGATCACTTACGTCTACAATTCCACCTGATGTCATGACTTGATTACCGGTACCATTATTAGACACAGCTACAAACAGACCATTGCCGTAACAAACTGAGTACCAGGTGGTATCAGAAGAACTGGATCTTGAGGTCCAATTGATACCGTCTGGTGATGTCATGACACGATCGCCAGTACCAGTGCCCAATTGCGCGACAGCTACGAACAGGCCATTACCGTAGCAAACTGATTGCCAATTATTATCAGCAGCACTAGACCTTATCGTCCAGTTAATGCCGTCTGGACTTGTCATAACACGGTTACCAGTGCCATTGGTGGATGCAGCTACAAAAAGACCATTACCGTAGCAGACTGAGTACCAACCGTTATCAGCAGCACTACTCCTTGAAGTCCAGTTAATACCGTTTGGACTTGTCATAACACGATTGCCAGTGCCAGTGGCGGATACAGCTACAAACAGACCATTGCCGTAACAGACTGAGGTCCAAAAATTGTCAGCAGCACTAGACCTTACCGTCCAGTTAATACCGTCTGGTGATGTCATGACACGGTTACCTGTTCCACCGGATGCTACAGCTACGAACAGACCATTTCCGTAACAGACTGATCTCCACTGATTATCGTCAGCACTGGTTCTTATTGTCCAGTTAATACCGTCTGGTGATGTCATAACACGGTTACCAGTGCCTGAATAGGCGACAGCCACAAACAGACCGTTGCCGTAACAGACTGAGGTCCAACTATTATCAGCAGCACTAGACCTTACCGTCCAGTTAATACCGTCTGGTGATGTCATAACACGGTTACCAGTGCCTGAATAGGCGACAGCCACAAACAGACCGTTGCCGTAACAGACTGAGTACCAAGCATTATTAGCGCTAGTCCGTGAGGTCCAATTTATTCCTGTGGTGTCGATGTTTATATTAGAGATGTTATCTGCCATTTCCCGGAAGGTGTCATTCGCTGCCGTTTCTACACCCTTGTCAGTGATAGCGGCGGCGACCAACGTTTTACCATCACTGACAGATTGAAAAAGCGCTATTTTGTCGGTGTCGAGAAATCCTGATGTCATAACACGATTACCGGTTCCCGACTGAGCTACAGCAACAAACAGACCATTGCCATAACAAACTGAGTACCACTGATTATTGGCAGCGCTAGATCTTATCGTCCAATTAATACCGTCTGGTGATGTCATAACACGGTTACCAGTGCCTGAATAGGCGACAGCAACAAACAGACCATTGCCATAACAAATCGAAGCCCAACTGTTATCGTCAGCACTAGACCTTATCGTCCAGTTAATACCGTCTGGTGAAGTCATCACACGGTTACCAGTGCCTGAATAGGCGACAGCAACAAACAGACCATTGCCATAACAGACCGACATCCAAGCATTATCAGCAGCACTAGACCTTATTGTCCAGTTAATACCGTCTGGTGATGTCATAACACGGTTACCGGTTCCAGTAGTAGACACTGCTACAAACAGACCATTACCGTAACAGACTGAGTACCAAGCATTATCAGCAGCACTAGACCTTATTGTCCAATTAATACCGTCAGGACTTGTCATAACATTATTACCCGTTCCATTATTGGACACCGCTACAAACAGGCCATTACCGTAGCAAACTGATTGCCAATTATTATCAGCAGCACTAGACCTTATTGTCCAATTAATACCGTCAGGACTTGTCATAACACGATTACCGGTACCATTATTAGACACTGCTACAAACAGACCATTACCGTAACAGACTGAGTACCAAGCATTATCAGCAGCACTAGACCTTATTGTCCAATTAATACCGTCTGGACTTGTCATAACACGGTTACCAGTGCCTGAATAAGCTACAGCTACAAACAGACCATTACCATAGCAAACACTGCGCCAAATATTACCGGCAGCACTATTCCTTATCATCCAGTTGATTCCAGGAATCCGACTCTCAGACTCGCCAATATAGTTTTCGACAGATTCACCCCTTTGCAAATAAACATTGGCGGCTTTTGTTATCGGATGTATCTCTTCAAAATCTGTACCATCCCAATGTCGCATCAATATATTTCTCGCCATACCTTCTCAACCTCTTTTCTTATACGATTTCCTGATACCAGAAGTCTGCCACAGAAGGCTCTGTCTCCGAAACAACAATTAATGATCCTGCCGTGATTCCACCCACTACATCTTTTACAAACTTTGTAGTTGCAATCTGGTCGTCATTTGTCGAAGTAACGGCAGTTGGAGCTTTCGGAGTGCCAGTGAACACAGGGGATGCAGTTGGAGCTTTTCCGTTCCATGTTCCTTTTTCTGTATCAGTAACAAACCGCTTAGTCGAACTTTCTGTAATATCAGAAGCATTATGTCCATGTGTGGTAATGGTTCCGGTCAGTTTAGCCTCTATTTCACCCTTCGTAATATCACTGTTTTTCTGCGCGTTCGATGGTGCATGTGCTGATTGACTGTGTGTGTAAGCAGTGGCTCCGCGATCCCCACGGTATGCAGTACTAAGTGTTTCTCCAAGAGCCAAGGAAGCGCTAATTTCTACATAGTCTGTACCACCCCATCGAAATGTGAGATTGGTATCTAAAGCAACATATATTTTACCTGATTCTCCAGTTGTCGGGAAGCCAGACTTGGCTGGATACTCCAGAACGTCGTCAACATAGGATGGTAGTTGTGTAGATGGAACGAGCCCACTTGAATCGAGCTCGGCAACTCCGTTTGCTTGACCCTTTACGGACGCTGGGATTTGTTCAACATCCAGCACATTGCTAATTCCTAATAATGTACGTACGTCGGACACCGACAGATCGGTAGGATCAGCAGTTGCGGCCGTGTTGTTCCCTTTCAGAGTCTTCGTGGCCATCTTATTCAGTTTTGCGTTTGTTACTTTATTTGCACCGATTGTTGTTGCGCCGTCAGAAACAGAGGTTACATCTCCGCTGTGATTCGGGTGTGTATAATTGTTCGCACCATCAGCGACATTAAGAATGGCTCTAACCTGCGATGCCGACAAATCTGTGGGATCAGCGGATGAACCTGTATTGTTGCCTTTGATCGTGTTCGCGGCCATCTTATTCAGTTTTGCGTTTGTTACTTTATTTGCACCGATTGTCGTTGCCCCGCCACCAACACTTGTCACATCTCCGCTGTGATTCGGATGCACATAATTATTTGCACCAGTTGCGATTCCAGACAACTTAGTTTTCTCGTCGTCCGTGTAGTCATTCGTAGAAAGACCTTTTCCATTTTCCTTGTCCACCTTACCACCAAGCAAATCCCCTAAACCATCAACATTGGCGGGTTTAGTAACCGGATATAAATTATCCCATGCTGCTCCGTTCTTCATTTTCATTTGGATGTTTTTGTCTGCCATTTATATCATTCCTTTTTATTTTTTAGATTTCATCGAACCATAAGTCACTGCTTCCATCAAGACTAGCATTTAGAACAGCAACCCCACCTCCTCCCAAATCAAGGGTCTCCCCCAAATCTTCATACCACCAGGAGTTTAGGTTTACTTCTGTAGGAGCTTCTTCAGATAGGGATATTTCAACTGCTCCAATATCAGATGGTGTTAAAACCACATTTCCGTTATTATCTGGAGACACATCATTAACAGAAACCACAGATCCCATCCCGTCTAAGCCCTTGGATGCTGAAAGGGTCCAATACGAACCTTCAGATGGGATTACACCAGTTACAGTTTGTAAACACCTCCAACTGGAACCATTATACCTAACCTCATTGTTTTTTTGATAAGTTGTTGACGAAGAATATTGTCCCAAATGCACAAGGGAATCCCTTACTGTTTCAATGCTAGTTATCGCGGCTGATGTATTTGATTGTCTCTGCGTTTCCTGAAACTGTCTGGTATTCTCACTCGAAATACGGTCGTCCTCGTTAGAAATTCTAATTTCTTCTGCTGAATCTCTTTCTAACTCATTTTGATTACGCTGATCTTCACTTAATTCACGATCATCTTCAGCGAGTATACGAGCGTCTTCTCCCGTAATGCGCAATGATTCATTATCTTGTCTTATTATTTCATTGGCATTTCGAGCATTTTCAGCCATAACTCTATCTTCTTCAGCGGTTATTCGAATATCTTCTGATTCTTGAATACTTGTATTTATCGCATTGGCAGAACTTGCGGCATTGTTCGCCGCATCGGTAGCGGCGTTTGCCTCATCAATTACCTCTTGAACCTGCTCTAAATTTTCAATCGCTTCTTTCCCGGCCTCGATGATATCTCCGAGAGTTTTCGTTACTGTAGTTCCATCCGACTCTACCCACACTCTCTCAGCAGAAATAAATATATTCCCCGAGCCAAGAAATGAAAAGTTTAAACTCTTTCCATTATTTGAGGGATGAAACTCTACATAACCATGAAGGTACGAAACCTTATACTCTGTTCCTTGGGGCGATTCGTCTCCTGTTACCTCAAACCATATATCATCATCGCTTGTGACTGTAACTTTTGTTATAATATCGGGAATCTCAGAAAGCTGTACGAGCCCATTTTTAATCATGATCATTTGCGAGACTGGAATAAACGGATCAAGGTCGTCGCCTTTACGACGAACGCTTATGATTGACTCTTTATAGTCAAATGCTGATATAATAACCACCTCGTTTAAACATATTTAATTTACTAGATCAACATAATTTATTTTGTATCCACCATTAGATAAAAATGTAACTCTTAATTTTGAATTAGAAGGATATTCGTAAATATAATCAGATGATGGAGCTTTTCTCCAAATACCTTGCATGTCAAATTGTGCTAAAAGCGCATCTGTTTCAGCTTTATCAGAAATAGATGTAATTTCAATATAATAAGCAAAACGAATCTTACCTGATCCAAGAAGTTCATTCCAAAAAATACTAGCTAAAGAATTAATTTGTGATGAATCCATTCCATTATTTTTTACATCATCTAGATCATCAATATCTACATTAATCCAATTTGTACCATTATGGGATTTCCAATTATGTCCACTGTCATTTGAAACAACAGTTTTAATTACACCTGAACCAGATAAATTTGTTGTTATAGTGAATGAATCAATATTAATAACATTATTTATTGTTAAATCATTTGTTGCTTTAATGACCACTGGTTTAGGTATAGCTATTACATTTAAATTTTTAACATTATTGTCATCTACAATCCAATATTGCAAATTTATTTCTCCAAGTTCTTGAAGTGCATTTATCGTAATTAAACTTAGAGAGTCCATTCCATAATTGTTAAATATAGATTTAGTAGCAGGAGTAGTTCCAATTATATTCCATGCAGTGCCACTATAAACTTTGAGATTAGAACCATCCTTAAAAAGAAATTTGGAATAAATAGAAGATTCAACAATAAGCATCGGTCGAAAACCAGTCGCTGTAGTTGCTGAACTCGATGCCGTAGCACCTTCCCACGTACCCACCGCTGCTCCACCGCGCCTTACTCGGTTTCCTGCCGCTGCCCCCGTGGTTGAAGTCCACGAAATTAACGACCAATTCCAAACACTATTGTCTCCCGCCGTAATGGCTCCGCCAAATGTAGAGTTAACAACATACCTATCCCATTCGTTATCTTTATCTGTTATAGTTACGCCACCAGTAAGCAATCCGACTGTTAACCTGTTATTCTTTGATAATTCGGGAGTGAACGAATCCCAAGTCAATTTCCCGCCGTATACGCCCACTGCTATTTCACTTAGCCCTCCACTAACTACATGTAGACTACTATCGTAGGTGACGTTGAACGCACAATCCTCTTTTGATGCAGGTATTATCCCACTCGCGACAGAGAAAGCACACCTCTTGTATCTCAGTCCATTAAGTAAGTTATCTCCTTCGGGATTTATTCCTATAAAAGAGCAGTTTTCAAATACAGAGTCTGCGTTAGCGTTAGCATTATTTGAGTAGCTAAAGCAAGCTAATGTAGGATAGGAACCATTCATACTCTTAGTGAAGGCTACATTATTAAACCTTAACTTGAAATTATCCCTCGCGGTATAGTTACTGTACCAAATCATTCTTGCGTCTCCCGCATGATCATTGGAGGGCCTAATAACCATATTATAAAAGTATGCGCTCGTTCCTGCCGTCTGAACTATAGCTACGGGGGTGTTCTTAACTTCAAGTATTGTTGATAAGCCTTCCCCCACAAAAGTTAGACCTTTGGTCGTACATAAATCATGAAGGCTTCCTGTTGAAGTGTTGATAGTGTGTACGCCGCTTTTAAGGACAACGACTCCGCTGACACCTACGCTATTGACGGCCTTGTTTACAGTCTTCCAAGGGCTATCTTTAGAGCCTGAATTGCTGTCATCCCCACCAACGGGGTCTATAATAGCCACCTGGCTAAAATAGCCCAAGTTCATTATCTCCGTGAACTCTAATCCACTACCGCTTGAAATACCCGCCGCATTCAACGTGTCCCATGAAATAGAATTTTGAATGTTTCTATCTGCCAAAATGCGCTTCTTACCATTCCAATCATCCACCATAATCAAATAAAAGTCACCATCCGGTGTCGCTGAAGATGCGACAGGAATAAAGTCTTTTGTTTCCTGACCTAATCCAGAGAATGTACCAACAACTCCAGATGATGCTTTGTAATTGCAACGAATACGTTTTCCGATAACAAGGTCTTTCGGGTCAATAACTTCGTCATAGTGGAGAAGGCGACCATTTGCATCAATATCGATCGCATCTAATCCAAATGCAGACCACGAAGCAGTAGGGCTATTAAAATTGCGAATCTCCACTGAATGTCTCGTGTTGCTTAAACCAGTTTTTTCATAAACTACAGTTTGATTAACTATAGTGGACGTTCTTGCAGTAAACACTTCCGCAACCCCATCAATATTAATCGTAATAGATGGAGACCTTTCCATTCTTGTAATAGCCGAAATAATTCTCAGCCTGCTGCCCAAAAAATCAAACCTCACACGCTCTGTACTAATTCCCCCTTTAGCAAATGATGCAGCGCCACGATAAGCTCCTGAGGTGGTTAAATTCAATTGCTCAAAGTCTGTATAAGACAACGTTTCATGATTGTCGTCATATCTTCTCCATCCTGCTTCAGGAGCAGTGAGCGATTGCCTAATTGCCGCACCGGCTAGAGCGCCATCTGAATCAATATCAATGGCATCTATCCACAGATAGTTTGCATCTCTCCAAATTTTCACACTATGCTTTTGGTTCGATAGTCCAGTCTTTTCGTATGCAAGATAATTATAAATGCCTGCGGCTTGGACGCTAAATGTTTCAATCACACCGTCTATGTCAATTTTAGCAGCAGTTGTTCCGCTTGCAGATGTTCCAGTGATTATCCGTATTTTGGTACCTATAAAACTAAACTCCATAGGAGAAGTAGTGGTGCTGTTATAAATATAGCCATTGGCCCATGCTAGTGGATCTGCTCCAGATACCGTCCATCCTGAGCCATATTTAAAACTAGGGGATTTATCGTCTATCCGCATCCAACCAGCTTCTGGGGTTAAAAGTTGTTGTCCAATGGTCGCCATTTCGATCACTCCTTGTATTCCAATGCGGGGCGAAAACCCAAAATGGCGGACGTGCCACCCGATGACCCATTAAAGGTTAAATCCCTCATGTCAGCATTGCTATAATTGTCATTTCCTCTTGTCATTCTCGCCGTATTGGGAGATGCATTGCCATTACTAAGGAATCCTATTACGGGTGTGTCCTGGGTCCATGCCCAAATGTTTTTATGATGCCACACATTATCGTCATCCGGAGTTACTTTTCCGCCAAGGTTAGATTTTTTGATGTAAGTATCGTATTCATTGTTGACGGGCCATGCACCATTTGATGTAGATGATCGAGATAGACTTTTATTATTAATAATATCTACATAAGCTACACCACCAGATAAACTTCGCATAATTGCGTTGTTGGCACCCTCTGAAATATCTGTATACAATTCAATTTCACGGATACCTAAATCATTACTACCATTGCCTGGGTAAATCGATAATATCTTTAACTGAAAAAATTTGGCTTTATATTTAGTATGAGCAAAAAATTCAACATGTGTAGTAGTAGTATCATTAGGAAAAGAACCTGATAATATTTTGATTTCTTCACCTGTAAATGAGCCTGTACTAGAAGCAAAAATCTCAAAATCTTTTACGCCCTCAATACCACCAGAATAATATGATAAAAAACGTATTCTATTAATAATTTGCTCTGAACTCATTGTAAACCATACGTACACAGGAAATTGCCTATTAGCATCTGGAGGTAATATATATGACGTATTAATATTTTTATCAAATATATTAGTAGGAGGTTGCGTTGGAGAATCTACAGATGCTGTTACAGATACAACATCAGATGTAACATCTTTATATTGAGACTTTCCTTGAATGAGCATAGAAGAATTTAATGTATCCCAAGATATATTACTCTGAATAACTCTATCAGAAATTAATATTCCTTTATTTGCTTTTATAAAATAAAAAACACCGTTGGGTGTTGCGGAGCTACCCACGGGAATTTCTGTGCCCGTGGCAATTCCAAGGTCACTGAAAATTCCTGCTGCCCCACTCGATGCTTGATATTTACATATAATATAATCTCCAACCGCCATCTCTTGTACAGTTGTGCAAAGTTGACCCGTAGTAGTTGGTACAGCCACGTCAAACCACCTCTAAATTTATTATTTCTTTAAATTGAGATATATCCATAGTGTATGTCCATAAATGTCCATCTCCAAGCTCCCCATTATCTGTCATAACATAAGAATATGAAGTTTTTTGTTTCATTACTCCATCAAAGTCCACGGTAGGATTAGAAATGAAATCATCTTGTTCTGAATTACTAAATGTATATATATTTGTTATTACATTCTCGTCTCCAGGAATAAATTTCAAAACTTCAACAGGTAAAAAATTAAACAAAATTGTTTGAGGAATATTAATTTCTTCAACTTGATTTGGAACAACAGAAAGTTTAGTAATTTGTTTTATACTAATAGAAGAACTTCCAGGACTTCCTATCGTCACCCCATCAAATGTTAAATTACCACTTCCATTTTCAGATAATTTATTTAAAACATTTAAATTTGTATGAGTATGATCTGACACACCAGGCTCGCCTTGAACACCTTGATTACCTTGCGGACCTTCTGGTCCTTGAGGTCCATCTGGTCCTACATCTCCTTTTATGCCCATAGGTTTCCAATGTGCTTCATTTGTCGGTGAAATACCCGTTGAGGCATTGATGTTCATAAATGATGATCCCTCAAATGAAACTATGTTGTTTGGAATATAAGAAGTTTCATCATTATATTCGTCGATATATTTCAAGTTATCGATGACAGTTTGAGCATTTTCTACAGTTTCGTTTGCATTTTTAACCGCATCTTCTATTAGAGAAAGTCCTTCAATAGCCTGTTTCCCAGAATCAATGAGATTTTCTAAAGTCTCTGTGACATTGCCGCCTTGCTCTTTGGACCAAACTCTGCTTGCAGGGATATATGCAATGCCCCTTCCGAAATATGAAAAATTTAAAGTTTTTCCTTCTACTAAATGATTAAATTTCACAATTCCGGTTGTATAGTTTACAATGTACTGAAACTCATTAGGTCTACCAGACTTAATCTCATAATATGTTTTTATAGGCGTTGCGGATGTATCAACCACTTGAACGCCTCTATCCCTTACAGGAATTTCATCAAGAAGAATAGAATTATTTGTTACCTTATACGGTATCCCCACAAACGGGACAAATGCATCATCACTCTTCCCCGATCTAAACTGATATATGATTGGGTCTTTATATTCAAATGAGTAAGACAATCAAAATGTCACCCTCTCCGTGAGTCAATAAATTGACTTCGCTTTTCTCGCTCATGCTCATTCATTTTGATTTTTTCTAATCCATTCTTCCGATAAAAGAATCACTTCAATGGGTCACGTTACCGAGTTCAGACTCGACACGATATCGTTGAAATGGTCTGCGGTTATTGACGATCCTACAGACGGAGATCCTGGTACACTAACACCCATTGCAGATATTGCACTCCTTACTTCGTCATATTGAGCCTTTGTTGGTTGTAATCCGGTTGTTGCTGATGTAAACGTCGCCGCAAACATCCCTTTATGATTGACTCGAAATTCATTAATTCTATCGCAAAAATCATTCCATTCTTTTGCCGTGCAATAAAATCCATATCCTTGCAATTTTAAAGGTCCAGTTACTATAGCGCCTGTTGTAGGATGCAATCCCGCATACGTCCAATTAAAATTACCCGGTCTTGTTCCCGTTGTAGAAACATCAATATTTGCACCAGAACCACTGCCCCATGAATTTTTAGGAATGGCCCCTAATCTATAAAGTGTTCCTGGAGCCAAACTGCCAAAAGTATATGATGTTCCAGATGTATTGGTTTGATAAACATTGTTTTTATAAACTTCATAAGTTGTAGCACCAGAAGAAGCATTCCAAGCAACACTAATTGAATTAGCGGTAATAGCGGTTGCGTGTAGCCCTGTTAGGGCAGACGGAACACTTCCGGTTGTAATGCCCGTACTTCCAACATTTACAGTACTTCCGCCATATACAACAAATCCAGTTACTGTGTAATTTGTACCTGGAGATAACCCAGTCTTCGTTATAATGGAGGTAAAATAATTAGTACCACTCGCTGGCGGATAAACGGGCGGAGAAGTACCGACGGTGCTGACAGTGATGTAAGCTTGTTCATACCCAGTTGGTGGAGTCGAGACCCAAGGATGTTCTAAGCCATCAATATATGCCGAAACACTATTAGTTGTAACAGTACTTATTACTAATGTTGCCATGAAAAATTACCTTCTTTATTGTCTAATTGCGGACTAAGGAAAACAAAAAAAGCCGCTCCGCAGTGGAAGTGACTTGATATCACTGAAAAACATTCTAATATTTGTTCTTATCATAGTGTAACTGAAATATGATCTCTGCCCAATAATCTACTCTCATAAGTTGCGCCCATGCAATATCGTCTCAGGAGGGAATGCACGACACAACGCTTCACAAATTAGAAAATTCAGGATATACTAATTCAAAGGTGCCATACCTCCTGTATATTAAATACGAACATGCGTTCTTATATCTAAGATACTATTATTTTCTTGTGCTGGTCAAAAAAAATAAAAAGGAGTGGCAGAATTGAAAAAATCAACGATTGCAATTTCAAGTTTTCTTCTTGGTGCTCTCGCAGCAACAACGACAAGTTCTTATGCTGCTGATAAGATTGAACAAGTTAAAGCATTTATTAGTAACGATATTTCCATTGTGTTCAATGGAGAGGAAGTAAAATTGGATACCCCCCCTCTCAACTATAATAATCGTCTATATTTGCCAATTAGAGATTTTGAAAAACTCGATATGAAGATAGAATGGGACGATGCTAAAAGGCAGGTTGGCGTTGAAAATAACGTTGCGAATAGTAATCAAACAGAGAATAATGCAGATCAACCAACTATCGAAAAAGATATGCAGTCAGAGATAAGTCCCATATATACAGAAACGCTTTATGATTGGATAGATATCTCCAAATCTATCAAAAATCCAAACGATATATACGCAGATGTAATTAACGGGCAATCTTTAGTTGTCTATAATAAGGTTAAGTATGTTTCAATAAGAAATATTGATTATTATTACGATAGCGAAAATAACAAGTGGTACTATACCAACACGTTTCTTGTTCAATTTTTGTTACAATCTAACATTAATAGCCTAAATAAATATGTCCTGGATAAAAACAATAATGTCATCCCCATTTAGCAACAACATTAGCCGACACCCACGATCTTGTTGCAATAGGACTACTATTTATTCTAATGCCGTCATCGCTACCATTAATCCATAAGCTTACAGTGTTTATGGTTAATTTTGGCGTTCCCCAAGCGTCCTCGCCAGCTTCTAATGATATTTTCATTGATCCGCCCAATACGCTTGTGTACATTATTATCTTCTTATTTAGATTATCTACATCTCCGACCTGCAATTCGTTAATTGCGGTTAGGTTTCCTCCAGTAATACGATTCGCGTTTATATATCCCGCCTGAATATAATCGGCATTAATATACAATTGTCCGCTATTCATGAATAATCCCGGCAAAACCCCGTTATTCGTTAACGTGTTAAAAACTGCTGTTTGACTATTTGCTACAGCCCCTACATCTCCTGCTGAATACGATGGTTTAGATACACCACCAACGCCCCAAGATATACTTCCGCCAGTCATTGTAATATTTCCGCTAATATTTGCTCCCGTCATAGTTGCGACACCTGTGTCGCTAACAGAAAAATTATCTCCAATACTGATAGAACCGCCAGTGATAGCAATGTTAGAACTTTTAATGGCTCCCGACAAACTCACAGAATACGGAGCAGATGCAAAACTGCTATCCCCGACCCACAAACCAACACTCGGGTCAGCTTTTATGATGTTGTTACCCGAACCGATACTCAGAATACCACCAAAAATTGCATTCCCATCGGTATCGAGGGAAATTTGTGCAATCCAATTGGGAGTACCGGACGTTGCCGTGTTCTTTGATATTTTAAATCCATCCGTTGCGTTGATTTCAACCTTTGACCTGTCCTTAGAATCTACAGTTTTAACAATACTAAGCGTCATATCTGTTACCGTCATACCATCAGCATCAATTTTCACGCTGCCTGCCTCATTCTCGATCGCCAATTCGCCGCCCGCAATCAGCTTGCCTACAACGGCCTCAGCGACGACGCCCTTGTAGGTCAATGCATTCTTGTACGTGTTGCCGCCATCGGCCGTGATGCTGATGGTAGAGTTGACGGCGCGCAGAAACTTCATTGGGTCGCTCTGGTTGCTGATGGTCAAGCCGCGTTCATTCAGCAGATATTGCAGTGAGCTTCCGCCTTCAATGGCGTTCTTGTTCGCGTCCCACGCCGAGTTCAGAATCTGATTAATCCGAGTATCGTTATCGGCAGACAAGTTCCATTGTCCCCTGCTCATATCGACCGTTGTACTCGTGGTTGCGCTTCGTTTCAATAGATCCTGGATTTTCAGAAATCCGCTCTTGATATCCTTCACATTGGCGATGGTCAGGGACATCTGGTTGCCGCTGATGTTTCTGTCGATCGTGATGATTTTAGCCTTGATATCGATATCAAATTGGGGATAGTAGATGGTAACGACTGCGCCCAATTTCACTTTATCTTTATCGTATGCCACATTAAGCGCACCAATAATATCTATGACATCGCACTCGTATACGACGATAGGTTGCGACCACAACGCCAGATTTTTGATCCCTTGACTGTACAGGTCATCCACCTTGGTGTAACTGGTATCCTGCCAAACCTTATGCTTCGTAAACCGATTCTTTTCCTTGATCTGATCGGCCGTGAAGTTGCTCTCCTCCGACAATTCCGTTCGCAAAGCAGCCATCTGTCCTCTTACGCTCGTTATATTGCTTTCCAAGGCGCTGATTTCGTTTTGCTTCTCAGTGATTAGCCCTTCCTGGCAAACAATTTGCCCGTTGATGGCCGATAAGCTCCCGCCTGTGCCAATCAAAACGTCCTTCTGATTTTGCAGTGATTGCAACGTCAATTCAAGCGCAAGCAGTTGCGTATCTTTGGCTTCGATGGTGGATTTATCTTCTTCAATCCGAGACAAGTAGCCGTTTAAAACAGATGTTTTGCTTGCCAACTGCGTCTCATAATCATTCATGGCCTTGCACAACGAATCGCTGAAGAACTTGGACGAACTCACGACATGGCCGCTGCCATCTTCCTGATAGCCGTGACGGTAAAAAGAATAATTTTCAATGAAGCTCTCGCCGGTCGGATTCTTCTCATTGATCGACAGATCGTTGTTTCCATAAACATACAACCGGGTGACGACTTCATCGAACTTTTCCGTTTTGTTGATCGACTTCAAGTAATGACCGTATTCGACCCTCAGCCCTTCGTTCCATTGCAGGTTCTCGTCAAGATAGACGGAAATCTTCTTGTTAACGGTATCGAACACAGGGATAAACGAGCCATAAGTATCAATCGCATTCACGATAAATTCATACAAATTGTTCTCGCTCGAATCAAACGTTCGATAGAGATTGAACAGTTCGGATGTCACATAGTCAACTTCCCAGTCAGTCATTTTCAGAAGTGTTTGGTTCAGCACCCCTTCGTCGCCCAACGGATCATACAACTTGTATGTCCCTTTGAAGGCTCTGACGATTTTATAGGAAATTTCGTACTGTTGCTGCATGCACTTGACGCTGATGCTGTCCCTGCTGCCATCGGACGAATATTCGGGATTCACGACGATGAAATACTCTGTTCGCGTCCCCTCTTCATACCGGACAATATAGTCTCCCAGCATTTGATCGACAAGCGGATTCCTGACTCGCTCCATATCTTCGTTGAGAATATTCAATGGAATCTGAAATGACAGTTCATGAATGCCGCCGTAATTCTCGACCAAGTGCAATTCGGAAATATGATAAAGTTCAGCGATTGCCTCGCGGTCGCTTGGGCGACACAGATACAATCGGGCTTGCGTTGCCACGCTGCTGAAATTTATTTTCACATCATTCAACAATGGTATGTTCACCTCATTTCCTACCCGACTTTATACAGGTGCCTGTATCTGAAGCTTAACTGGCAAGCGCCGGTTACGCTCAAGCGGTTAACCCCATATGGCATACTCATGTAATTACCGGAGAAATCGTCATACCTCAGCACGTTCTTGTCGGACAGGATTTGACGATTCCCGTTGTCCACCCACAGCGTCTCCGCATTTTGCAGGTTGTTGAATTTAAAATCCAAACCCCCATCCGACAAATTGACTACGGACAGGCTGCCTGCTCCGACCTTTTTGATTTCCAGTACGGGTTTCATACATTCGTCGCCCAAATTACGAATTTCAATCAGGGTCGGAGTCGAACCGATCGCACTCAGATCGAAGATTTGATTGTATATAGGCGTTCTTACATAACAATCGATATTCTGAAATTCGATATCCGCATAACCTTCATTATTCCCGGTTACGTTCAGTGACGGAGAGCCGATATAGGTAAGGAAATATCTCTTGTCGATATCGTCCGTAGAATAAAATTCATTGAATCTTCCGTTATTCAACCACCTGGATAGCCGTTCCTTTAACTCATCTGTCCATAGGCCGTCGATTGGCGCAAGCTGCAGCTTTACTCTGAACGGCGACAAGGTTTCGTTATAATAATAAGGCGTCTGTCTGCCGGGGATGGTATCGTAAGAAATCGATCTGTCTCCGAATAGTTGCGATTCCATCAAATCCGTCGATGTCTTGACCAACCATACGCCCATGGAGTCGCTGGTTATGCCGTTGTAAGAAAATGTTGCATCAATAAATGCCATCTGTATCTACTCACCACCCTGTACGAAAAATAGAGCAGAAGATAGACTGCCCTCTGCCCGTTGCAATAACGATATCTATAATACAAATCCGTTCTGCTTGAATTTGCGGTCCAACTCATTCAACAGGTAGTCCGCGTCTGCTTTATTTTCAATCTTGTCCACATGAATCAGCTTATCAAAATGAAATGCAGTTTGGGCACGTCCTTTGGCAGACGAAGCGTTGGAGGCGAACTGAGTGATGCCGTTCACCGTTCGGCTCACCGTATCCCAAATAAAATTCAGAGGGCGATCGAGAATCACTTCGCCCTTCTTGAGTATGGCAGGGACTTCGTTGGACTTCAGGAGCTTGTCCCACCACTTCCTGGTGGACGTTCCGGGAATGCCGGCCTCTCCACCCTTATGGTGATATAACAAGTTGCCATACTTGTCATACCAAATTCCTGTAGCCTCATCGCGATGAGCATCGATGCTGTCTCCCAGTTTCCTATTCTCGTCTGCGAGCTTCTGCCTTTCTTTGGAATCAGTCAATTGCGCCCACTGTTGGCTATTCGCCCTCATCTGATCGATTATGCTTTGTACCCGGTTGACCTCTTTCATCGGGTTCTCTTCAATTTTGTTGATTGAATCCGAAACCGACTGAAACTTTTGCGCATCCTGCATTTTTTCAATCAAATTACGATCAATGCTTCTACCAATTCCATCCATATATGATTGTGCATTCTCGGAAAATTCCAGCAGGATATTTTGCATGTTATCCACATTTTCTTGAAGATAGGCTTCCTTCAGTGCAGAATAATACTTGTCCGCTGCAAGATTTGCTTGCCATGCTAATTCTACAGTATCTTTTGCCGCTTGAATGTCTTTCTCTTTCTTGTCAAGCAAGTCGTCATAATCCTGATCGCGCAAATCTCTTTTTCGATCAAGTTCCAACTTGCTTATTTCTTCAACTTTATCCGCTAACTCTTGCTCTAACTGTTCACGCTTGTATTGGGCTTCAATCGAACTGTCTAACGACAAAACATCAATTTTCTTGGAGATGCCCAATTTCTCTTCTTTTAATTTGCCCAGGCTCGCCTCGAAATCCTCTTGCTCATCGCCCCTGTGCAGCAGCTTTTTACGCTCATTAATGTAATCCTTGTAATCGTCCAGGCTTTTATCTAACGCTTTTTGAGCTTCTTTCCCTTGCTTTTCATAATAATCCTCAACGGTGTCCATCGCTTCTTTTGCAGTGCTCTTAACCGATTTCGACCAATTTTCATAATAATCTTGTTGTGCTTTTTGCGCGTCAAGGAGGGCAAGCTTGTTCTTCTTTAAATATTCGTTCAACTCATTGATTTGCTCCCCGGTCAGTTCACCTTGCGCTAATCTTTGCTCTGTCCAGGCCACTTCACTTCTTAAAAAATTAATTTTGTCTTGAAGCAATTTATTTTGTGCATTTTGTTGATCGTTATATTCTTTGGTTCCCTCGGCATACATCGCCTGCGTTTTCTCGGCGACGGACATGCTGTAGTCGATCTTTTCCAGCTTTCTGGCCTGGTTGTCCAAGTACGTTGTTGTGTACTTAAGTTTTGTATCGCTCAAGCTTTTTTCCGTCTGGGAAAGCTCCTCATTCAATCCGGCGATAGATTGCTTATTGGCATCAATCCCTTGCGTAAACAGCTTCCATTTGTCGAATTGTTCTTTTAAAATCTTTTGCCCATTCCCGGATAATGAGTTATACAGATTAATGTATTCTTGTGATTGCTCCCCTTGACCATCCAACCACCCTGTCATGTTGCGACCGGATGAATGCTGCAAGCCTGACCGTTCTTCCTCTAGGCTGTTATTTGCTGACTCAAGCAGTTCAATTGCTTTCCTCTGGGAGGCGAGAAGGTTGGTTGTCTCTGTAATTGCTTTTTGGTATTGCTCTTGAGATTCAAAATCTTTTGCACGTTCAGACATTATTTTATTGAGCTCTGATTGTTCTTTAGCTTGTTTATTGATAGCATTGATTACGGCTTGCGTTGCGTCCAGTTGGTCTTTCACTTCGGCTGATTTTGAACCCGGTTTTGTATTGCCAAAGTCAGGATCTGAAATAAGTTCTTGTATGGCCTCGACTTGGGCTTCGTAATCTTCATATAGTTTAATAAATTGCTTTATTTCTTGTTCTGACTGATTTAGGGCGCCTTTATGCGCTGCGGCCATCTTATCAAATACAGGATCAATCACTTTTAACCCAGTTTTTAATAACGGCTCTTTGGGAGCATTGACCTCTGCTTGCTTTTTATTAATTTCTTTTAAAGCATTTTTGGCATCGTTCAAGTTATTAATTGCTTTTATTTCAATTCCGTAGCTTTGCAGTCTTGCTAAAGAATTTTGCAGTGTAGCCCGCGTTGATGCTTTTTCATTCTCAAGATCGTCTTTAACTTTTTTCAGTTTTTCTTCTCTTAATTTCTTTAGCTCTGTTTTTTCAATTGTCCAACCATCCGCAGTTTTTTTAATATAACCTGCCAATTGCGGATATTGAAAAATAAGATCAGCAACGGCTTCTGCATTCAATGATTGCCCATGCGATACATCGTAAATAAGTTGATTCAACTTCTTCAATTCATCTTTTGGGCCTGTAATTGCTGCTAGTAGCTCACCGTTCTTCTGCTTGAATAAATCAACCATTGAAAAACTTTCAGCAACTTGTTTTTGATTCGATTGTAATGAACCGGTAAATTTATCAACCGCATCAGCAGCAATATTTATATCAACACCCAAATTGGTGAATATCCCCAATAGCCCTTGTTTATCACCAGACTCAATCATCGTGGTAATATCAATTTTATTATCGATGATATAAGCATTTATTTCATCAGCAAAGCCTTTATATTGATTGACTATTTCATCAGCATTGTCCTTATTGATACTGCTTGCATCAACGAATGATGAACTAAAATGATCTAGAAATATTCTCGCATTTTTGTCGGTATTTTTTGACTCGTCTAAAATCAGACTATTATAAGATTTGAATTCTTCAGCAAATTTATTTTTCCCTGCGGCTACTTTGTCAGTGGCGTTCTGAATGGTACCGTTCAACTTCCCCAGTTCAGATCTCGCGGCTTCGACCGCTCCAACGATTCCTTTATTAGATAAAAGTTCATTTACCAAGAAAGTGTCAGATACGTATTGCCCTTTTTCGCTAAAAATTCTTTTTATTTCGCTTTGCAGGAACTCCATTTTCTGAACATACTCATTTGAGTTCTTATCCAAAGTATCCAAATTGTTCTTACTAATAAAACTTTGGGCATATTCCAAAGCGGAAACTTTTGCAGAATTATAATCAAAATCATTTCGCTTTTTATTGACAACTTTTGAATTGGATTGTATTTCCGATGCAGTATCCTCAAGACGATTAGACATTGTATCCGCTAACGTACGTCTTCTGGCCAGATTGAGCTCTTTTTCTTTTTCAATCAATGCATCAATCTGTTCGGCGGTTTTATATACAGCATTACCTTCAGAATCGTAGTGATCGATAACATTCGGCATTATGTCCGACATTTGCTGCTTTATGGCAGTGAGTTCTTCTTGTGTTCCGATATGCTCTCTGTACTTCTTATTTAATTCTTCCAATGTGGATATATTTTCTTGTGATTTGGATATATTCTCTTGTAGATTGTCAAAATACTCTTTTTGAGATTGTTTTGCATGATTGAAATGCCCAACAAGTGAAACAATTCCTTGAACGATAAGCGTTATGGCCACAGACAATCCAAGCGTAATGGTCGCCTGTAATGCCGCCGCTGAAATTCTTGCCGCGATTAACGACAGACGCAGAGCATTTAAGCTTACGCCTGCCGCTCTGGCGGTGTTTGGGAACATGGTCAATGCAGTATTCATAACCCTAATATTTTTATTTAATAAATCAACTTTTCCTCCAAGCAAACCAAATCCTGGTATTAAGCCGGAAGCAGTTTTAGCAAACGTTTGTCCTGCACTGGAAAACTTTAAAAAAGATGTTGTCAAAGCAAGGATTACTAAGTTAGTCGTTCCGATATGATCTGTGAGCCATTTTAAAGTCTCAACACCCATTGTCGCCATATCCACCAAGGCCTTAACCGAATCAGAGCCGACGCTGGCATTCCAGAAATCGCCGACTGCATTTTTGAACTGGTTCACCTTGGCCTCAATACTGTCCAAATACTTTTCGTTCTCGCGAGCCGCGCTACCCATCGAATTCAAACCTGATGCAAGCGCGCCCTGGGCATTGTCGAAGTTCTGCAAGAGCGATGCGATGACGTTCGCTTGCCCGCTGCCGGCAACGAGTCCCAACGTTTCCGATTGTTGCAGGTCCGTCAGATTCCCCCATACGCCTGATAGATCTTTGAAAATTTCATAAGTGCTCTTGAGCTTGTTCTCATCCGTCTTCAGCGTCAGCCCGAATTGGTTGAAATGGGCTTCCAACGCGGGAATGAGACCGGATAGGTCTTCCCCCTCTTCGCTGATGCCGCGCAAACGTAAAGCAACGGTTCTCAGGCCTTCGCCAACGGAAGCCGGATCTTGTATCTGGCTGTTAGCCGCGGCAATCAGCGCCACCGCTTCTTCCATCGTATTGCCGCCCTCATGAAGCGCGGAAGCCGACTGCTTCATGGCTTCACCGATGCCAGCGGAACTGATGGCAAGATGGTTCCCGACTTCGTTAAAAACATCCACAACTCGCTGAACATTTTTCCCTTGATTGTCCACTTCAACGCCAAAGCCCTTAATAGTGGAAAACAGCACCCTGGAGGCTTCTTCCGCGCTTGACATATCGCCTACGTTCTGCAAAACGAGCGCTTGCCCGGCAAGCTGCTGCGCCTGTCGAAAGCTGTATCCCAGCTTGGTCCATTCCGTCGTGGACTTGATCACGTCAGTGGTGAGCACGCCGATGCCATCCGCGGTATTGCGGGCATTCACCAGAAATTTCTGATACGTATCGGCCGTTTCATTCGTGATCTTCTTCAGACCGACCATCGCCGTATCCAAATCCCGAATATTTTGAAAACCGGACTGCAGAACGCGAAACGGAACGGCCAGAACAGTCATCGCGTCGGCCCACATCGCCATCTTCTCTATGACGGATCCGGAAGTCTTCTCAGCAGACGACCCTAATTGACCGTTCAGCCTGGTAATGTCCAAAATTGACTTGGATGTCCTTGCCAGCGCCGTATTCAAATTATCGATCGAACCGGCAAGTGCTTTATCGACGTTGAGCCGTATATTCAACTTCTTAAGCGCAGAACTTTTCTCGATCCTACTGATGGCCTTATTTATATTGCTAATCGACTTCTTCTCATCCAGTGCCAGCAAAATCGCTACCTTCAATTCTTCTTTCTTGGCCACAAACCACACCTCCCTCTAATGCGAGCAAACGCATCATGTTGCCTTACTCATACGCAATTTGCTCCACGATCTCGCACCAACGGTCATAGTACAGCGACTGCTCGCCCTCGAACGCCATGCCGCAATTCAGCACCGAGTCGCGGACGCTGAGCAGCATGTCCTTGCGCTCCTCATTTTCCTCCATGACGACCTCTTCAAGCAGCAGCCGTTGATACGCTTGCGCGAATTGCTGCTGGTCCCGGATGTCGTATACTTGATTCCCGTCCTTCTCGACGACAATCGGGTTCCCCTCGCCATCGAGCTCCGCATATTCCTTGACGAGCTGCAGATGATCCTGCTGCAATTCGGCCTGCTTGTCCGCCAGCAGCCTGATCAGCCGGGTGCGCATACGGCTCTTGCGATCCATCAGTTTCAGCTCGTACAGAAACTCAATGAACTTCTCCAATTCATGGTTGTAAATTTTCATTGGCGCCCTCCGAACATGGCCTGAACAATATCGTCCTTGTTCTCCAAATTCGACTTCGCGATATAATTCTGCACTTCTTTCTTCATCTTCTTGTCGGCATTGATCATGGTCAGATAAGTCTCGATCTTCTTCCACATACGTTCGTATACCCGCTGCAATTCCTTCTTGTCGAAGGCATCGAACACTTTCTCGGCCATCTCGTTGTCCAGGATTTTGTCGAACGCCATGATTTTTTCTTCGAACGTTCCCTGGAAGCCGTCCGCATCGGTCAGCGTTGAGAAGTGGAGCAGAATATGCAGGTTCAGGTAATCAAGCAGCTTGTTATGATTAAACTCTCCAACTTTTTCAGTGAAATCTTTGACGAAATTTGAAAAGTCGAGAAATAAGTTTTCGATTTTAGTCGGTCTGAAATGTTCATCGATTTCCGTGTAATAGTTGCTGTTCAGCGATACCCGTTTCGTATTTCCGTATTTTCGGTCATCCTCCAAAATATGCGCCAACGTCAGTTGGCTTTGCGTTTTCTTCGCCATTATCATATCCATCCCTTATGTTGATCTTGGGTAAAATTATGAAAAAACAGGCAGACGCCCCGTCAGAGGAATCTGCCTGTTTCCGCTCGTCCGTCATCAAGCTTAAGCCAGCAGCACCGTGTCGTAGTAGCTGTACACGCCGCCCGCCTGTTGTACGGCGAACAAGTCGAAGGTCAGCTCCAGCGTGGTGGCGCTATCCGCGCTCATGGCCACGTTGAAGGCCTGCTGCGGCTTGGCTTTGTGGTAGGTCACCTTCGTCGGCACCGTCACTTCGGACACCTGGTCCACCCACAGGCCGTCTCCGACAATCTTGACCGCTTGCGCAAACTTGTTGGCCGCCATCGTGAATTTCTTCGCGGTAACCGGCGTGTTGTATTGATACCAAGCCACCAGCTTGCTGCCGCTCGGGAACTCAGTCGCATCGACCGTCAGGGCGGTCCCCGCCAGCTTGTACTCGCCCGCGGTCGGCGTGCCTGCCGCAGCCGTCAGCGCTGTGCCATGATCACGCTCGCCGACGAGCGGGAATACCGCGATGGAACCGGCAATCGGCGTTTGCGACAGCGTTGCGGCGCCGGATGCGCCAACCGTCACAATTTCCCGATGGAAGACGTCTTGCGCGCCTGTGGCGATCGTATCGCCGGCAAGCATTGCCAGCAGGTTGATGTCCACGAGCGGAACGGTCAATTTCAACGTGCTCGTCTTCGTATGATCGAACGACAGCAGCCGGTAGTTGCCTTGCCCGCCGTTCAGAAACAGGCGTTCGCCGGCGTTTTCCGTCGTTGTGTTCTGTGCGTAGTCAATGTAGAAGAGCGGTTCGTTCGTGTTCAAATCGAGGAATTGCATATTCAGTACTTCTTTGATTCCGTATTGGTTAGACATTCGTTTTCCTCCTATAAATCTCCGTTTTTAATTTTGGTGTTCCAGTGCTGCAGCTCAACCGATTGCGGTTTGGCTTGATGCGGAAGCAAATACAGATTCGCTTCATAATTGTCCTTCATAATCAAGCGGATATAAGTCATGTACAATTGGTAAACGGTCAGGTTCCAGACGGACAGGATGTTCAAATTGCCCGCGTAAGATGAGACAATCGAGATGATGTCGCTCAGGTCCAGGCCTTGTTCCTTGTTGTGCCGATGGATCTTGGCTTTAATCGACCGGATTTGATCCATCAATTGCCTGGCCCTGTCGTTGACGGGCTTATAGGCCCTCTCCGCCTCTGCGTCCTTCAGCAGATTTTGTTTTTTGACGATCGCGATGAGCTTCTCCAGTACGGGCTTCGTAATGACCCGCCCTTCGGACATATCGCCCACATAGTAGAAGCCGTCTTCGTCATAAACGAGCGGCTCCTTGATGAATGTCGATAACGCCTTCGCATATGTGCGCCTGAACTCCGCATCCGCGTGCGAGTACAGCAAGGCTGTCTCGTATTCCCCCATCGTCATCCCCTGCAATTGAATTGTGGAATCCGTAAACAGGAGCAGGCTTAAATATTGATTGTATTGCGGTTGGCCCATCATACAGATTTCATGGCATGTCAGCGGATGAACTTGCAGAACGCCCAGATCGATGGGCAGTCCGTGCAATATTCTCAATTCATCGATTTCCATCCTCCACCTAACGAGAGCCTACGGTCGTGTATGTAAGGTAAGCGCCCGAATACTTCTCATTCACGGTCAGTTCATCCATCTCGAACAATTCAAGCTTGCCCAAGCCGAAACCGTGCTGTTTGTCCAACGTCTCGTCGATCTTGTCGAGCAAATAATCGATGCGGGTCGTGCCGTAATCGGTTGGAAACAGCGCATGATGGGTGAAGATGCCGATGTAGATCAGCCCGCTTCTCAGCGCGGCATTGATCGGTTGAAACTTCTTGAAGCAGATGGACACGTATGTTTCACCGCTCTCGCTCGTATCCGGCGCAAACAGATAAGGCAGGATGTTCTTGTCGATCAATTCATCGGGTTCGGCGAGATCAGGCTGCTCCAGGAAGCTCGGATCGGCGTACTTGATCGCTTTGCATATCTCCTGGGAAGCCAGAAGTCTGGTCAAAATCTTGTTCCTGTATTCGCTTAACTGCTTGAAATTTGCCAACTTATCACCTTCTTCGACGTATTCCAGGTTTGCGTGCTTCGACTACATGGCCCCCTTCCTCCCCTCATCTGCGCCATCTGATGCCTGCCCCCCTTTAAACGCCATTATCGAATTGCGAGGAATATCCGGAAAACGCTTATGCATTAGCAGTTATCCTCATAACTTTTATTATTTTTACTTTATCACCCCAGTCTTTTCCGAAGCTTGTTTCTTTTCTTCGCCTCTCTTTGCCGTGTCGCCGCACAGTGCTCACACAATTTGGAGTTATGATGCCCCTCGTATTCACAGCCGCAGTCTTCGCAATTTTTGTACTTGCCCAAATTTCTTTTTACATTTTCCAGCACCGTATCGCCAAAACACGTCCATAGCGTCACTTTATAATCCGATTTCGCATGTGCATACAAATACTCCACCAGCATGTCCACAATTTCGGATTCGCCGTACTCGGGGAACCGCCCCAGCATCTCATCGCGAATTTCCCGATAGGCAAACAGACAGTCTCGCTCGGCATCCTGCTTGTCGTAGGCGTCCATACTCCACTTGCCTTGGTCCAACTGCTTGTAGAACTGCATGACCGCTGGACTCATCTCTACTTGCTTAAGCGGGTGGCTGAGCAGGTTCTTATAATCAAAGTTGCCGCAAACCTGTTCGAAATAAATCCGCTTGTTTTCAATGATGCCTGCCAGCCGATTCACCGTGCTGTCATTCTGCCGCTGCACTTCACCCTCCGCCTTGCCCTTCGCATATTTAAAAAAGTGCGGCAGCTTCCCCTTGACGTTGTCCCCTATTTTCTTGCTGATCTCCGCGGGCAACTCCGGCATCCATAACGTCTTGGCATAATCGATTGTCGCATTGTTCAGCAGTACGAGCTGTTTGATGACGTCCAGATTCGGCTTGCCGACATTCCAGCAGATCGAGATTTTGTTGGAGATGTCGCCAATGTTCGCTTTGAAAGCCGCCTTCAACCCGTCCCATAGCGTATCGCTGTTGATGAGAACGACTCCGGCCTTCTTCATCTCATAATGAAGGGGAACGACATCCCGCATGTGCCGCTCGGCGATGGCCACAAACTGCTGCTGCTTGACGACAAAAAGTTGATCCCCATCGAAGTCCATCATCAGCAGCTTGCCCAGCAAATCTTTGTAGCCTACATAGATGCCATTGCCGATCAACCATTTCTTCCTCTCGTCCTGCACCCTGTTCCTGCGAATGCCATGTTCCCGGTACAAGGACGGCGAGCGCATCACATCCACTTTCTCGCCATCTGCAAACAATCGGCTGTAAACCTCGCCTTCGCCAATCAGTCCACCGGGTTCTTCCTCTTTCTTGAGCAGCCATTGCAGGTAAGCCACCCAGTCGGGACATACGAATAAATACTTGCCTTCGACCTCGATGCGGCCCGACCTGGCTTCCTTGACGAGCTTCTTCTTGACGTCTTTGATGATTTTGTGGCTGTAAGTGTCGTTCAGCATCTGCGGATAGAGCATCAAGGCGACCTGGTAATGGTTCTTGTCCCGGTTCTCCTTCGTTGCGCCCAATATTTTCAACATCGTATCCCGATCGCTTCCGACGCGCCGGATATCGTCATTCGTTTTCCTGCTGATCTGCGTTAATTCCTCGTCCGTCATTAGATTCAAGCTTTGCAGCATCTGATAGCCGAGCCGCACGTTGCCGTAATATTGCGCTTCGATCTGGCACACATTGGCCGTACAACGGTACTGGTTGAAGCATGCTTTGTACGCCGCCCAATTGGGATAGTGATTCCACATCTTGAACATGGATTTGGTGATCATGATCTCGATGCGATCTTCCACAAGGTCGTATGTATCGCCCCAAATATCGGCCACCGTCGTGCACCCGTTCCGCTTCGCCCACTCCCTGAAATCCATCGGCGAGATCAGTCCCTTCATCCACGGAGCGCGAAATTGAAAGCTGCGGCGAGACACGCTTGGCAGACACATGCCGGCCCCGTCGGCGATGTTCATGCCGACTTTCATCTTGCGACGGCTAATGGCAAATGTCGCATTGTCAATATAGTCAACCACGCCTTCAACCGGAAATTCCCAATCATCGACGACAATGACCCGATCCATATCGAAATCCGCAAACGGCGCCGACGCCGAGTCTTGCAAGCTGAGATAAGCGAGAAATTTGGTCGGGTTCGCTCCCTTGCGATTGATCTTGTCCAGCGTCAGTCCGCACATGATCGTATCTTTATGCACATCCCAAACGGCGGACCTCATAAACACGCACTTCTTCTTGCGAATTTGCCCTGCCGAGCTGCTCAGGTACATATAGCGCTCGCCGTTGTATGCGAATCCGCCCTTCACGAGATCTTCCATCACGTCGCCGTAATATTGCTGGACGATAATGATATCGGTCGTCAGCGTGCCCGGACGAACGCCGAGCAATCTTGTCAAAGCGCTCTCGAACATGGCAATAACGGCGTGCTTGCGCGGCTTTCTTTCGCCTTCGTCGCCCGCCTGGTACGTCATCGCATCTTCTCTCAGCTCCCGGATGGCGCCGCTGCTCTTCTGTCTGGCGAATTGCACGAACAGTTCATCGTTTTTGATCGCTTTAATTTGCTGATTCATCTGCTTATATGCCTCTTGCGCCGATTCCGACCGGCCCTTGTTCGCCCTCAATGCCGCACGCTGTTGATACAGGGTCATCAGTTTGTGATGGATGCGCTGCTCCTCGTCGGTGTAAAAAGCGGAAGTGTCCAGGCTGTAGGCAAAAATTTGGCTGGATAAATGGTCGAGATGCATGTTTAGTTTCATGACAGCCACCCCTCCGTTTTATTTATATATTTTATTATTTTTATTTATATAACTAATACTGTTCTTTATGCCTTTGCACCCATTCCAGCGTGCTTTGATATGTACCCTCATTCATGTAATCCCGGACATACGGCAACGCCTCTTCCACCGTCATAATTTCAAAACTCCCTGGAGGCTCCTGCTTCGTTGCATAACTGAACAACAGATTCATAATTACTTCATGTACGGGCTGGCGGTTCTGCTCCTCTTGCATTTCACCCGGCTCGATCATACGGGCACTCCTCCTATGATTAAGATGATAATGGGGTAGTTGTAATTGTAACAAACGCACGTTCTTATGTCTATTATTTTTATTTATAATAAAAATCTTCCTCTGTATGCCGCTCCCCAACCCGACTCCCGCGCTAGTCCAAGCCGTATACCGATCTGATCGTTTCCACGTTCATGAAATCGGCTTTCAGCCGGTTCCAGTTGTTGTTCAGATGGCTGACATTGTACCTCTCGCACACCTCGATAATATCGCTTGTGTCCAGCACGCCTTTTTCCACATAAATATGCTTGGCGTACCGCAGCATGCCGGAATCCCGGATATTGATCGATTTGATAAATTGATAATTGGGGTACAGAAATTGCTTCATTCTCGTGATGCGATCATGCACGGTATGCTCCCGAATGGGCTTGCCCGCCTCTCTCACATCTCTGAAATTCCTGAAAATATAATCATTGTCGTAAATATCGATCTTGTCTTCATCCCGATGCAGCCTGCCGTTGGTGGGATCGTATTTCATCTCTTTGGCCGCACACAGCAGATCATCAATCAACTCGTGATTGTCCATCTGCAGCATTCTGGTTGTGCGCGAACCGTACAGCATTATCGCGAGCTGTTCCCGGTCGATATCGTCCCGTTTCAAATTTCCGATCTCCGATTTCTGATTTCCGTAAATCCCCTCAAATATGGCATGCAGCAGCGCCTTATCCTGATAATTGACCAAAGCTCGCAGCATTCGGCCCAGATCGTCTTCCGTAATGAATCGCTGACGGTTTCCCGTCAATTTCTTGTAATAGGCGTTCGTCGATATGGCGGCCACCGGATTGATATTGCTCATCGCATATCCTTCCTGTATGGCCCATCCGATATAAAGCTTGATATGATAAACGCGATTTTGCAAGGACGATACCGTGCCGCAATCCAGATAGTTCAGGAAATCTTCAATTTCCTCCAGATTAAAGTCGTATAAATCTTTATTCAGCATCTCCTCTACTTTCGACGCCCGGCTGAGAACCGATTTGGCGCCCTTGTACAGGGAATGCTTCTCTTCTTCTATCCTGTTCAGAAATCTCAGCTTGACCTCTTCATTATAGAGCGTATCTTCGTATATTCTATTGGACATTTGCCGCGCCTTCTTTCAGCAAAATACGTTTGACATAGTCTATGACCATGCGAATCTGCAAATGAACCCGGCTTCTTCTCGCAACGATCTCTTCCATACGGGCGTCCCTGAAGTCAATGCGATCCACATAGTCGTTTAAACGGGAAACCTCAATGCGATGCTCCTGCAAAAACTTGGAAACATACACGAAACCGGCAAACGACAGCGGGTGGGAAAAATAATCGTCTCTGCCCTGCAGCCTCTCCGCATAATAGCTCATCAGATAGTTGAAAAATTGCTCCAAATACTTATACGTCTTGATCGCTGCCGCATAATCCTGCTCTTCGTAGCACAGATGAATGGCTTCCGCCAGGATCGATGTTGTCGTATAGTGATGACCGATTCTTAACACTTTGTCGGACGAGGCTACCCATCCTCTTAACGCCTCTCCCTTCTGCAGCATACCGACGATGCGGTCGGCAGACCGCTTCATCTCAAGCTCGGCAATTCTGGCCTTGCTTACCGGATTAATCTTGCTGATGCGGGCAAAATACCGCCTGGCTGTCTCATTATCGTACGATTTAAGCGCCAGGTTGAAGACGACATCCGTGCTTTTCCCCATCGTCCTGGCCAACTCCAGGCCTCTGATCCGGTGGAACCCGTCCAAGATGTCGATGCCGACATCACGATTGACGGTAAAAGTCATCTTCTTCTCATTGTACGCATACGGCTGAACTTGCTCGGAGTAAATATTAAGCGTTATCGTATCCGGCAAGTAATGATCGCTGCCTATGTACCCAGATATTTCCGTTACCGATTTCTTGTTGATGCTGGGCTCCATGACGACACTGTTATTTTTATAGACCGGGTTTCTCTGCGCTTCAAAGTTGTACCCGACCAGCCGGGCGTCGACGAGCTTCAGCAGTTCTTCTCCGGTAATGCGGCCCACATAATCTTGATCGTCGACCTTGACAAATTTGCTCTCGAACGTATACGGCAACGTCGCTGACGGCGTTATATCCGCTTTATGATGAAGCGCCAAACGGATTTCCGCCGCGTTGAAGAAGTGTTCAGGGTTCAATCGTTCGTCTGCGGTCTCTTCATAAAGCTCTTGCATCATGATGCCTATCATTTTCTTGTCCATTTCCTTGAGCATCTCATCCGCATTCAACATCGTCTTATTGATAGTTCCGGGTATAATATTATATTTACTCAATCTCTTGTTCATGTTTTCCATGAAGGTCCTGCTGGCATACTGCAAACAAACGATTTCCGAAAATACGGCCGCGACGACGCCAATCTCCACTTTCACCGCCAGCACCTCCGCCCCGTTTGTTTATCGCCGCTTCGATTGTAACACGTATAAGTAAAAATAACAAATAGCTGAATCAGAACATCAACCACAACTCAAAAAACCTTCCCTCTCGACCCTTCGTGAAAGGGCCGTACAAGAGAAGGTCTGAGTCGATTCGCATCGACAGACTGGGCCTAGATCGTAAGCTCCCCGAGCCTGATCAGCTCGACTACCGCTTGAGAACGACCTTTGACATTCAACTTCTGCATGACGTTAGAGATGTGGTTCCTGACGGTCTTCTCGCTGATGAACAATTGCTGGGCGATGTCGCGAGTTGTTTTGTCCTGCACGAGCAGTTCGAACACCTCGCGTTCCCGATTCGTGAGCAGGAACTTGCTCTTGTGATCGCTGCCTGTCAACGTGTGTCACCCCTCCTTGCCCGGGCTGGAATCAAGTTACAAGGGATAGGGATACAGTCAACTTTATCATATGTACGGGTTATTCGGTCGGTGCGAAGAGTGAAGAAAATGGGCGAGGGACAGCACTCCCTGCCGGTTATTCATCAGGAGTGCTGTCTGCATGCTCATGGACGACGATCGGCGGAAGAGCGATTTCCCGCATTATCCATATACGTCACAGCGGGGAAAATCCTTGCGGCCAGCGCATTGAACTCGGCCGTGAACTCCCCGATCGAACGGCCGCCGTTCGCCGCAGCGCGATATATCTCCATGCGGGCAAGATATTCCGGATTCGAAGTCGCATACACTTGTTTTACCGCCGGAGATGCCGCCTGCACTTGCCGTTCGATCCGGCTCCCTAGCATCGGATCGACATCGAATGTTCCCCTGTTCGCTCCTTGATGCCCGTCCTCTTTTTGAATCCCGACGTAAGCCCGAGGCCCTGCCAGCAAAACATAAGCCTTCTGTACGCCCGGCAGAGCTTCAAGCCGATGGGCCAGCCCCTCGTCCATGTCCAGCCGGTCGTTGCCGTGCGCGCCGATCAGGTTGTTGCCCATGCGGTTGCGCAGCATCCACGTATCTTGGTGATTGTAGGTGTTGTCTGCCGACTTGAGCCGGTATGTTGGACTCCCGTAAGAATGGACGCCATTCAAGGGAAGGCCGTGCTTCTCATAATCGTCCGCCGTATAAGGACGCAAATTTTTGTTGCCGACTTCTCCCGTTTTTTCCGTTGCCGAACATCCCCCAAGCAGCATCGAGGCCGCCAGCACTCCCCCCAGACAGAACGCCGCCATCGAACGCATCAAAAGAACCCCCTCCTTCGTTAGCCGACAGTTGAGCGAATATCGATCCATCAAGGACACAGCGGCGGTTTACGCCGTTATGTTAGCCTGTTCCGATCGAATGGCGACTATTCGGCTTGCAGAATGGGTAATGTTGTTGTAAGATGATCAACATGGAACTTGGTATTAGCACTTGGTACTAATATTGGCATAACAAATGTCATTTTCGACTTCATCACCCACACGAAAGCGAGGAAACGCCATGTCTGCTGCCCATTTGCCCCTGCTTCGCGAGACGGCCGAGGAAGTCCATCACTCCTTTCAATCCCGCGCCGCCATCACGGCCATCGGAAGCTGCGTGCCCCCGGACGTGATTACGAATGCCGACCTCGAGCGGATGGTCGATACGAACCATGAATGGATCGTGCGCCGCACGGGCATCGTCACGCGGCATCGGGCGCGGGAGGACGAATTCACGAGCCACCTGGCCATCGCTGCCGTCCGCGACCTGCTGGCGCGGTATCCCGTCCGCTCGGACGACATCGACGGCATCATCGTGGCGACGACGACGCCCGACATGCCATGCCCTTCCGTCGCTTCGCAAGTGCAGCGGGCGATCGGCATGCCGCGGGCGCTGGCCGTCGATATCAACGCCGCGTGCGCCGGATTCGTCACCGGGCTGCAGATAGCGAATGGCCTGATCCTGACAGGCGCATACCGGAAAATTCTCGTCATCGGGGCGGAAACGTTGACGAAGGCAACGGATTACACCGATCGCTCCACTTGCATTCTGTTCGGCGACGGAGCGGGCGCGGTACTCGTGGAAGCTGCGCCGGAGGGCGCCTTCCTCTCTTCCTATGCGTCGACTGACGGCACAGGCGGCCACCACGTGTATATGACCGGGTTGTCCCGGCATTTGGGAGAACAACTGCTGAATGGCGAAGGAAAGCTTGTCCAGAACGGAAGGGAAGTATACAAGTGGGCGTTGCAGACGCTTCCGGACGCGATCCGCGAACTGGTCGCCGCGGCCGGAAGCACGCTGGAGGAGGTGGATTGGGTCGTGCCGCACAGCGCCAATCTGCGCATGATCGAAGGGATCTGCGAGCGACTGGCGATATCCCCCGACAAAGCGCTGCAGAGCGTCGTCGACAACGGCAACACCTCCGCCGCCTCGATTCCGCTGGCGCTTGACGCCGCCGTACGGAACGGACAGCTGCAGCCCGGCCATCTCGCCGTCTTGATCGGCTTCGGGTCCGGGCTGACGCAATCCGGCGTCGTGCTGCGCTGGACGGCCTCTGCGCCAAGCAATGGCGCGATCTAGGCTGCGGCCAGGCTAAACGACAGCCGCGCATGCCGGGAATCGGCCTTGACGGCGCGACGTCTGCATAGTCCGCGAGCGAGCGAGACCGCCGTCTCCGGAGGCAACGCGTCTTGCTGCGCGAGCGCAGCCAACCTGGCGATATCGCCGTCCCGGAAGGCGGCAGCGAGCGCTCGCAAATAAATGCGGAGCCCTTCGTCGCTCCGAGAAGGCGCGCCGCTTCGAACGGTCCTTCGGATGCCTCTACGAATCCAGGCTCTCGAGATGCAGAAGCCGCGCTTCCCTCGCCCACAGGCCACAGCATCAATCCGGGATTTTCGCAATAACGGTGCTGTCATATGCAGGAAGATAACAGCGCGCAGGAAGATGATCTGGAACGTACAGCTCTGTGCATCTCTAACGACTTGTTGAAACGCTTGTCTGTCCGTAATGACTATTCGGCTGGCGGAATGGGGAATGTTACTGAGTGGCGGTTATGAGGCAAATAGTGGGGCAGCGCTTCTGCAGACCATCGGCAAAGGGGGAGACAGGCTCATCGTCTGTCTCCCCCTGCTTACACTTCCAAACATCAATTCTCCTGTTCAAGGTACATGATCAGATTATAAATAATCTGTGCGCCTTCCGAGCGCTTCGCCATGTTGCGCGGGCGGAACTCGCCGTTCGGATAGCCCGAGAGCAAGCCTCTGGCTACGGCTTCGTTCACCGCCTGCTGCGCCCACGAGGAGACGTCCCCGCCATCGCTGAATCCTGCTGCCGACGCCGATCCCGCCAGGCCCAATGCTCGCATCATCATGACGGCCATCTGTTCGCGGGATATGGGCTCATCCGGGTTAAACAGACTATCCGACATACCCGAGATGATGCCAGCTTGCTTGGCGGCAGCCACATAGCCTTCATACCAACTGCCTGAAGCTACATCGCTGAATTCGGAATCTCCGCGTGCAGGCAGACCGAGTGTCTTGACGAGCATAATGACGAACTGGGCTCGCGTGACCTCGCCATTCGTATCGAATGAGTCGTCGCCGTTTCCGACGAGAATCTGCCGTGCGCTCAAATCCTGGATCGCGCTGTGTGCCCAGAACTCATCGGACACATCGTTGTACGTTTTGTTGTACGACAACAGCCCGTATTGTCCGGACTCCGTGACCTCGGCCACCACTTTCCCGCCTGCCCGCTTGCTCTTGATATAGGTCAGCGTGCCGTCGTCATTAATCTTGTACAAGTAGACCGGAAGCGCAGACGCTTCGGCATCGCTCAGATCGAATTCAACCTGAACGGGCGCCTCTTCCGTTGCCGACTCTACTAGCAATACGGGAGATACAGCCTCGATCTCGGCATTCTCGAGCTCTTGCGACTTATCCAATAGTTCGCTGACCTTCTCTTTCCCAACAACAGTCGGTTTATCGGAAGGAGCTGGAGAAGGTGCAGTGCCGCCGGTGTCTCTACCGTTGCTGCCGGTGTCTCCGCCGTTGCTGCCGGTGTCTCCGCCGTTGCTGCCGGTGTCTCCGCCGTTGCTGCCGGTGTCACCCGTTGAATCCGTTACGCTCACAAGCAATGTTTGCGTTGCTCCGCCGCTGAACGTGAACGTCAGGCTGGCAGCGCCTGTCGGCTGGTTAGCCAGATAGCCCTTCAGGATCGTCACCGTGCTGCCCGCCACCGTATAGTCCGTGCCGAGAACCAGCGCCGACGCTCCGTTGCCGATGCCTGTCAGCGTGTTGCCATTCAACGTCAGCGTTGATACGTTGGCTTGTGCCGATGTATTCTTGTCGAAGCCCGCCGTGACCGGACTAATCAGGCTTTGCGGCGCTTCTTCGATAGAATCCGGCAATCCGCCTACGCCGATGCGAAGGTCGTCGATGGCCATCCATTCTGTCTTCTGCTCCGAATTCGGATAAGCTTCAAAGTAGTCGTTGCCACCCAGGTGGATCGTATTCCAGAGACGGTCGCCCGGGCTATTGGTTCCTTGCCATGGTACTTGCGTATTCTCGAAAGCCAGCTGACCGTTGATCCATTGCTGGATAACACCGTCCATCGCGCCGGGAGCGGAGTTCATTTTGAACCTGAACTGGATCAGATTCCAATCGTCGCCATAGACTTGTTCATGGGTGATGACCCCGCCGATGGGAAGCGGCTGAAGGGGCATGCCCATTGCCGAAGTCTTGTCAATCATCGTGACGACATTGTCCGGGATGCCATCGCCGTTCGAGTCCCAAAGGTTCTCATTAAAATTGAGCGACATGTCGCCCTGGGTCATCGCCCGAGGAAGACCAACAGGCCCCGGAGTCGTCATATAATAGTTCGTTTCTTGCGGATCGGCCCGGAAGCTTATTTTATTACGAACGCCATAGCTGGTGTATGACCAGCTCCACAGGAACATAGGACCTGTGTTGCCGTCCGCGAAAAATCTGTAAAACTCACCTGATCCGTCATAATTGCCGATTCGGAACACTTTGCTGTCCCCCGAAGATGTCCAGCCATCCTGAAACTTGATATAGAACTCCACGAATATATCTTCATATCCTTGTTCCATTTGTTTACTCAGGATGCCGTCGGTCATATACGTATTCGAAGGGGTATAGGACTCCCGATAGAATACCGCCGACTTGCCGCCGTCACCATGCACCTGGTCGGGATCGTCGCCAGTAATCTCGAACGCGTCATCTCCATAGTGCAGGGCGCTATTCCGTGAATGCGTAAAACCTCCGTAATTATCCGGCAACGGATCGGAACCCCGATGGTCGGCCAGTGCGTCAAAGTTTTGCTCGTATATCCACTGGAAGCCGGATCCCGAAGAGTCTCCGGTTGTATCCGTCACCGTCACAACCAAAGTCCGCGGCGCTTTCTCACTGAAGTGAAATTCCAGACTGACCGGCCCAATGGGCAGCGTGGCAAGGCAGGATTTTTTAAGCACCACTCCAGTACCATTGAGCGTGTAATCCGTCCCTTCCTGCAATTGCAAAACGCCGTAATTGATGCTCGTCAGCGTGTTGCCATTGAACGCGATGCTTACAGGGATATCCGCCTGCTCCGTCATATTCCTGTCAAAGTTCGCGGTGACCGGATCAATCTCGCTCTGCTGCGGAATCGGTGTGCCCGCCTCCACCATTTCGTCGATCTTGACGGCGGTGGCGTAGGCGTAACCGGAACCTTCAGCCCTTCCGTACTTGATGGATATCTTTCCGTCTATGGGCGCGACATCGATGAACTTCCGGGTTTCCGAATTATTTTGTCCGTCAGTCGGATTGCCATTGGACAAATACTGCGGAATGCCGTTATTTACAATCCATTCGGTAACCCGGTTGTTGGTCGGGCCCGTATTGAACACCTCAATGTTGTACGTGAGCGTGTTATCCAGACCTGACACAACCATTTCATGATAGGTGCCAACAGCTGTATTAATGAACCAACTCCACAAGGTTACGTCGGGATTGTCAATCCACTTCGCAGCATCCCCGGTAACAGACGTTACTCCATTATTGCTTGCTGTCGGATCGGAGCCTGCAACCCCTGTCACCGACCAGCCGGTAGGCGTTACGCCGTCGGAGGACACCAAGTTGGCAATGGTGCCTCCCGCCCACATATTCCACTTGGCGGCAGATGGGGTACCACTTTTGAAATCGATCAGCGCTGTTGTCTTGACAATCTTCGGCTGCACCGTTGGTGCGTCAACCCGTTCGAAGATGAAGTAATCCAAATTCAGCGCGCCGCTGATATTATTCATCGTCAGCGTATGCTCTCCTGCTCCCAGTTCGAACGTCAGATCCATACCGTCCGCCTTCTGCAGCACAGCGTTCTCGCGATCGCTCCAGCCCAGTGTTGTCGGATAGTGGAACTGATACCTGTCTCCATCGTCAATATTCAGCGTTCTGACCGAATCGCCCACGCGGGTGGCGTAATTCATCATCAACCGATAGGTGCCCGCTTCCGCGATCTCAAAATCCCATCCCAGAAGATGTCCGCGATTGTCCCATCCGAAAATTCTGTCGCCATTCGGATTGCTTGTCGTATGCGAACCGGCATTATGAGGCAACGCGCCGCCCGTGCTGTAACTGACGCTGCCGCCACTTTGGTGATCGAAATCCTCGGCCTCGATCAGCAACCCGGTCAACGGCTCGGCAATAATTTTGATTTCACCCGGTTCAACCCCTTCTCCTGCCAGCATCTTGCCAACTTCTACCGTACCGGGAGCAGGCAGTGACGCAAAACCTTGCGCACTCGCCAGAATATAGATACTGCCCGGCTCGGCCGTGAAGGTGATTTTGCCTCCGGCTGTCGTAGATGCCGTCGCAGACAACTCGATATCGTCCTTGAGCGCAAGCTTCTGCACGCTGAATCCGGAATGCGCTGCCACAGTCACAGCCGATTGGACTGTTCCATCATAATCCAGCCGATAGGCGTCGTCGCCCAGAACAGTCAACTGCACAGTTCCCGGAACAGCCAGTTCCAGGCTCAGGTCGCCCGCCGCAACATTTTGTCCGTTCAGCATCGCCAGCACGACGTCCTCGCCATTCACAGCGCGTTGGAACGCCACATCGCCGTCGCTGATCAGGCTCCCGGCCTGCTTGCTTCCGGCATAATCGCCCATGCCTGTCATGAACGTATCCACAGTCGCTGCGTCAGGCGTCGCCACCTGAATGGCCAGATCCTTGGCGCCAGGCGAAGATGCGTTGTCCGGCACGACGTCGATCTGGCTAATCGTGCGAGGTCCGGCGCTTGCGAAATACGGATCGATGACATTCATGAACACGGTGTTGGCGGTATTCGTTCTTCGGGCAATCAGTTGATTTCTCTCATATTTGTTTTCGGAGGTCAGCCCTTTGCCCGCAATCACTTGCGTATCCGCATTGCCGACCATCGTCGTTTTGAGCAATCTGCCGTAATCGAAATCCCATGTTGTGTTCCACAGACTGCCGGCTGACGCATTCCCGGTCGATAACGAGCGGATATTATTGTATCCCATCGTGGTGCCAAGCGCCTGCGACGCATTCGGGTTCGCCGTTAAGGCGACACTGCCGCCATTCAGCGTTCCGGCAATCGCCAGCGGATAATCGTACGTATGCTGTTCATCGCTGTCGGCTTCATACACATCAATGATATAATCGTCAATTTGCGCAACCGTACGCTGCATCACGACGCCCTCGTGCGCGTAAGCATTGTCGTTCTTCGCCTGCACCAGCCGGAGCACCGGGCCGACACTCAGCCCCTGCAGCACACTTCGCGATTCGCTGTTATTCATTTGATCTGTCCGCCACTGCCCTGTGTTGTTCAGGTTTGGAGCCTGGGACATCTCGTCCACAACCAGCGTATTGTGCGCTATCGTATGCTGTGCATACTGGGTGTTTTGCGTGGTGCCGTAAGTATATCTGCCGGGATCGCTCATCGTTTCGATGCCAAAGGCATTCACAACGATCCCCAGCTTGTCGGGATGCATGTGACCGGCCTTCGTGCCGAAGTTGTTCCATATGAAACCCAGATTGGTCGAGATATCGGACTCGTTGCGCAACAACGCAATCCCGGTATCCAGGAACAAGGAGCTTCCAAGCTTGTTGTATCCCTTGATACTGAAGGCATCGTTGCCGTAGACCACCGATTTGTCTTCCGGCAATTCGGGTACAGCCGCGAACAAGGAAGTATAACCCGCAACGCCCAGTCCGCCGCGCAGCCGGTCAGAGCCGAAGCGATTCGCCAAATATCGACCGTATGCCTCATCGCCGTAATGGGCATATCCGGCCTCGAGCGTCAAACCTGCCGACAAGCTCAGGCTTGAGGAGTCGCCGAATTGCGGTCGGTCCAGGTTGCTGTACATGAAATTGAGCGATTGATCGATCATTTCCTTCAGGCTCTTGCCGCTTACTTCCGTTAGGTGGCCCTCGATCGCGCCTGGCGCTCCCTCACCGTCGTACTCCATATCCCGTTGACCATTAATGAAATTGCCATACATATCAAAATTGCTGTAGTGTGCAACCTCGGCCAGCTCAATGAATCTATCAAGCCGTTCATCCTGATAGCTGGGAGCCACTTCCCACCAGAAACCGTCATCGTTGACGCCATTGATGAGATTATAGTTCAGACCGTATCCTTCGCCCTCGAAGGAACTCAATAAATACTGCTGATCCTTGAGCAGGAATCCGACGACCGCCGTCGCCCAATTGGTCTGGCCCTGGTTTTCCATGCGGCTCCGATTCAATGCATTGATCTTGTCGACAACGAGCCGGAAGTAACTGTTTTCGATTGAAGTCCTCTCGGCAAGAGTCAACGACTTGGCTACGAAATCATACGCCCACGCCAATGGAATGACAAAATTGCCGTCATCTTTCGGCTGGGAGAGAACCATATATTCGTTGGTTTCGTAGTAGCGAACAAACAATTGCAAGATGTTCTTGGCAGCCGCGGCGTACGCCTGATTGTCAGTCAGCACATACGCGATCGACAAAGTGCGCGCTGCTTCAGACATGACCGTCGCCGTGCCGGACGAAGGCAAGACCGTCGTTGTGCCATAGCTCGCAACAAGGGTGTTGGCGTCCATCTCAAGCCGATTCTTCACTCGGGTCAACCATGCGTATTCCGGAATATTGTCGCGAACCTCGTCAATTTTCGTCTGATTGGCAAACAAGTAGGGATGGCCTTCATTCGGAAGGGTGACAGGAGTCGCAAGCCGCGGCAGGAAATCCAGCTTTTGCGCGCTGACCACCGGTGACGCATGGCCGTCTGCGTCCGTCACCTTCACGCCGTAGTACGCATACGAGTCATCGCCCGAATCAAGCAAATAGGCAAAATCGGCCGCGTCGGCATCATCATTTATCAATTGACCGAGCGACCCGTCGGTAATAGCTGCATGGGACCCGTAAATCAGGATGGAATCCGCGCGCGCATTCGTATCAAGCGTCCAGAACAACCCATTGGCACCATGGACGGAAGCCGTTGCGCGCAGCGAATCCACAACCTGGACTGCGGGCAGGTCCGACGGTACGGTCGCCGTCAATTGCTCAGAGGATGCCGTGCCATCTCCATTGTTGAATACAATTCGGTAGTAATAGACAGTGCCTTCCCGGGTCTTGCGATCCAAATAGCTGTTCTGCGTTGTCAGTCCGATCCGGGTCTGCGCGTTCGGAACGAAGTTGTTCTCTGTTGATCTGTGAATTTCAAATACGGCGTCATCGCCCATATCGAAATCATGCGACCATGTTAGTTGAACAACTCCCGTAGATTGAATGGAAACGCTTGCAATATCGAACTCATTCGTCGGGCCGGGATCATCGACAACCTTGGTTAAGGAAAAATCGTCGAACCAGAGCTGCCCGCTGCCCGCCAGCAGCAAAGGTTCAATCACAAGCCTTTCTACGCCCGCCGGCACCGTAATGACATAGTTTTGATAAGTCCAATCCACGGCTCCGCGAAAATCGCCATAGGCTTCATGCGGTTTCGCGAGTGCCCCTCCTGGATTCTGGAACTGAACCCGCACACAGGCACAAGTATTGTTGGCTGATGGTTGTCCATTCAATACTGCATTATTCGACTTCGCCCAGAAGCTTAATCGATATTGCGTTTCCTCCGGCAATTTCCCCTCCGTTGGAAACAGTTGATTGTAACGTATAATTGCGATGGCGCCGCCACTGGCTATGGCCGTATTGGTGATTCTCAGAGACTGTGCGCCGCTGTGCGCTTCATCGTAGACAGCTTCGGTCACAGTTACCGCCGAGTTGCCGCGCTTGCCCCAGGGTTCTATGTTCTGATTGTTGAATTCGCCCGGCGGATCATCCAAAACAATCTCCGCTTCGAATCCGGGATTCCCCAGCATATTGACTGGTTCGTCGTCTGCGTACGCAGCCGGAATCTGAATGGTAAACAACAGACAGCACACAAGCAAGATACTGAGCGATTTTCTCGTTTTGCCCCTTCTGCCCCTTCGCATTCGTTCAACCTCCCGTTTCATTCAAGTTGCTTTCATCGGTTCCATATGCAGCCTCAATGACGCTCCCGCTTGCCGGATTCGCTTCATCCCGACTCCGGTTGGGGAGTATCTTGCGCATGCAGATACACATATCCCACCTCCTCGTATTGGGTGCACCTGTTACAAGGGATATCGTATCAGTTTCATTTATGCATGATCGCAGCGATATTTTGCGGATTCTCTTAATTCTGACGAATCACTGATGAATCTAAATAATTAGTAGTTTTCGCAAGAGCCATAAATTCATGCCGGCTTGGACATTCGCCAATTTGCTGGTGTACAGGTTATTCCTCCATGATTCGTACGACTTCTGCGCATAGAATACGTAGAAGTTCATGCGGACAGGGAGTGAATCCATGAAAGTCATCCTCTTGGCAGGAGGGGCGGGGACCCGATTTTGGCCCAAAAGCGTTAAAGAGATTCCGAAACAATTTCTCGCCTTGACATCCGGACGCACCATGCTGCAAGAAACGTATTTACGATTTCAAGACTGGCTGCCTCGCCAAAATATTTTCGTCGCCACCATCGGACCGTATACGCCAATCGTCAAAGACCAGTTGCCCGAATTAACGGACGAACAGATTATCATCGAACCGGCGCCCAGAGATACCGGCCCTTGCATCGCGCTGTCCGCCGCGCATTTTCTCTCGCTCGGCGAAGACGAAGTGCTCGTCACGATGCCTTCCGATCATTATATTTCGAATATCCCGGAATTGCATCGGGTGCTCGAGCTTGCAGAGAACAAAGCCCGGGAATCGCGCTGCATCGTCACGCTCGGCATACCGCCGACGCGCCCGGAGACCGGATACGGATACATGGAAGCGACGGCCGATCCGTCCCGGAATCCGATTCGCCAAGTGAAACGGTTTATTGAAAAGCCGTCGGAAGAAACAGCGGCACAGCTCATCGGGCAACCGGACGTATTTTGGAACAGCGGCATTTTCATTTGGAAGCCCTCAACGATCGCCTATTATATGAAAATGTATCAAGAGTCGATCTGGTCGGCGCTGATCGATTCCGGCACGAAACTCGAAGAACGATACGAAAGATTGCCTAAAATATCGATAGATTATGCCATATTGGAAAAGGCCGAAGAAATCTACTGCATTCCCGTAAAGTTCAAATGGGATGATGTGGGGCTTTGGACTTCGATGGAGCGCATTCATCCGGTGGATGCAAACGGCAACCTGCTGCGCGGCGATGTTCATGTGCTGAATACGACCGACACGACCGTGTTTTCCGAGCATAAACGGACAATCGTCATCGGACTTGACCACTTCATCGTCGTGAATACCGAGCACGGCATGCTTATCTGCAGCAAATCGGACGATCAAAAAGTGAAAAGCATCCTGGAGCAGTTGGAATCCGATTCGCAGCAGCCCGGATCGTCAGGGGAGGGTGCGCCATGAAGCGGATCCGCAAAGCGGTCATCCCGGCCGCGGGGCTCGGCACGCGCTTCCTTCCGGCAACGAAAGCCATGCCGAAGGAAATGCTGCCGATCGTCGATAAACCGGCGATCCAGTACATCGTGGAAGAAGCGGTCCGGGCCGGCATCGAGGAAATCGCGATCGTGACCAGCCGGGCCAAGCGGCCGATCGAAGATTATTTCGATCGCAATCTGGAGCTCGAAATGCGGCTTGGAAACGCGAATAACGAGCGAATGCTGCAATTATTGGACGAGATTGCCGGGCTGTGCGACATTCAATTCGTCCGTCAGAAAGAACCGCTCGGCCTTGGACACGCGATTTGGTGCGCCCGCCACTTCGTAGGCGACGAGCCGTTCGCGATCCTGCTGGGGGACATTATCGTCCCGAGCGAAGCTTCTTGCCTGCAGCCGATCATCGCCAAATACGAGCAGCACCGCTCGCCCGTAATCGCCATTCAAGCCGTTCCCGAGCAGGAGACGGGCAACTACGGCATCATGGACGGCGATCCGATCGACGATCGCTTGTACGCCGTTCGCCGATTCGTGGAAAAACCGAAGCAAAATCCTCCTTCCCGATTCGCCATCCTCGGAAGGTATATTTTGAATCCGTCCATTTTCGCTTTCCTGGAACAGACGGCGCCCGGCGCAGGAGGGGAAATCCAGTTGACCGACGCCCTGACCGCGCTTCTCTCCGAAGAACGATTACTGGCATTCGCCTACGAAGGCCGCATTTACGACATCGGCAGCAAGCTTGGCTTTCTTATGGCCACCGTCGAGTTCGCTTATCGGCACGAGGAGCTGAAGGAATCGTTCGATCGGTATCTCCGCGGTTTTCTGGCAGGGAACCCGTCATGAACGCGGTAGTCATAGCCGGAGCTGCGGGCTTCCTCGGCTCGCACCTCGCCAAAGCTCTCGTCGCGGAAGGCCGCAAGGTGATCGGAATCGACAACCTTTCGACCGGCTCCATGCTTCCCTTGATTCCGATTTTAGGCCATCCTTTGTTTACATTGCTTCCGCTCGACGTTGTCGACATTTCTCTGGATGAACATTGGGAATTGAAGCAAGCGGCGCAAATTTACCATCTCGCCTCTCCCGCCTCGCCGAAATATTACCAGGCGGACCCCTTGGGCACGATCGCCGCGAATACATCCGGCACGATGAAGCTGCTGGAGCTCGCGCGCCGAACCGGAGCGAAGCTGTTGTACGCAAGCACGAGCGAAGCTTACGGCGATCCCGAGGTCCATCCGCAATCGGAAGCTTATCGGGGCCATGTAAATACTTGGGGACCTCGCGCCTGCTACGACGAATCCAAGCGGCTGGGAGAAGTTTATTGCTATGAGTACCATAACCGCTACGGGGTCGATGCGGCCGTCGCCCGAATATTCAACACTTATTCCGCGGGACTGCGCAACGACGACGGGCGCGTAATCTCGAACTTCGTTTGGCAGGCGCTGAACGGGACAAATTTGACCGTCTACGGCGACGGAAGCCAAACGCGCTCTTTCTGCTATGTCGACGATACGATAGAGGGCTTGCGGCGGATGATGCGGACGAAGGAAGCCGGAGGCGAAATCATCAACATCGGCAATCCGGCCGAATATGCGGTTCTCGACGTCGCCAAGCTCGTCATCCGCCTGACGGGGACGGCGAGCGGCATCGTTTTTCATCCGCTCCCTCAGGACGATCCGAGACAACGCCGGCCGGATATCGCCAAAGCGAAACGAATTCTGAACTGGGAGCCGTCCGTCACGCTGGAAGAAGGACTGCGGCTGACGATCGCGGAATACCGGCAATCGTTGCAAGCTCCGAAGAGGGGGCTTTATTCGTGAACGTCGTATGCATCGGAGCCGGGTATGTCGGCTGCGTCACGGGGGCTTGCCTCGCCGCTTTCGGCTCGACTATAGCTTCATGGATGCGAATACGATGGAATTATACTTGAAATACGAGATCGGATCCGTTCCAAGATATTCCGCATACGTGAGATCGGCATCCGTAATCTCGTGGGCCGCATGGAAGACATGCAGATCGTAACGCGTCGTGAGCATGCCGAACGAATCCGCGATCGCCGCCGTGTCGTCTCCCCAATCCGTATATACCAGTGCGCCTTGCGCGCGCAGCGGATCGCCATGGAATACGGCGGGCAGGCCGTTTCGACTTTTGCTGCTGCGGCCTTCGTGCAGCGGCACGGTAAAGACGTGCACCCCGCCCGCCTTCAGCACCCGGCGGATTTCCCGGAACGCCTTGTACGGATCGGCGATATGCTCGAATACGTCTTGGGAGATGACGAGATCGAAAGTCTCGTCCGCGAAGGTGAGGCTCTGGAAGTCGTTGCACAGAATTCCGTTTGCGAAGTCGCCCGGTCTGACGCCGTCCAAATATTCGAAGCAGACGTAACCGGGCAGCCCCTCCAGCACATCATGAATGGGACCGTCCGATTGGGATTCCAAAATGGCAAACTCGCCCAACCGATCCGCTGCTTCGACGAGCGGCAGCGATTCAAGAACCAGCGACTCGCTGATGACGCGCGCCATATCCGAATACCGGATGCTTGCCGTGCAATGGCTGCAAATCGCTTCCCGGAGAAGCGTTGCTCCCGGCGCGATCGAGAAGGTCGAATAATTTCCGCAGACGTAGCATTGTTCCGTGCTGACCTCCATCATAGGCAGCCCTCCTTCATTCGGCTATCGGAGCCTCAAACGTAAAATGCAGCTCCCGCGCTTGTTCGAATGCCGCGTCCGAACATTCTGCGACGAAATATGGGGCCGCTTCCGGATTCCGTTCCCCGTGCTCCGAAGAAATGTGTCCGACTTGATCTTGCGCCGCAAGGCCGCGGATGGCGATCCCGTGAATATACTCCTGAACATGCAAGGTGACGTGCCGGAAATAAGCTTGCAGCAATTCCTTGAATTCGTCGTAATAATATTCCTTGATGTGAAACGGATTGCTGTATTCATACGGGTCCGTGTACACGCGCTTGTTCGGGGTGGAGACGATCAGCATGCCATCCGGGTTCAGCACGTGCTTGACCTGCTGCAGGTAGACATGAACATCCGGTACGTGCTCGATCACTTCGAACGAGACGACGCGGTCGAACCGGGAAGGCTCGAAAGCCAAATTTGCGCAGTCCATCTCGAAAAAGTCCAAATTCGGCAGCGCGTAACGCTCCTTCGCGTATTCGACGGCTTCGCCGGAAATGTCGACGCCTGTCGCATGGCCGGCGACACGAGCCAGTTCATACGTGCCATATCCCGCTCCGCAGCCCAAATCAAGCACTTGGTGATGAGGCTTCGTCCGCTGCATGGCGAAATAATATCGCGATATATGCTCGTAATACAAATACGGCTCGACCTTTCCCGGCACGACCCGTTCTCCCGTAAATTCCAATTCCACCGCCATTCACCTCCAAGAAATAGCTATGTCGGAAATGGCTGTTTTAATCCAATTTTCCAGGTTGGGAGGCGACATCCATGGATCTGCGACGACAGCTCGACGATCTGCTCCGCCAAGCGCTTGATCCCGGCCGACAAGCTTCTTGTGCGGCTTTGTCCGAACCCGTCGACATCGTCATACCGATCTATGACGCTTACGACGATGTTGGACGGTGCGTCGAATCCGTGCTCCGGCATTCGGAGTCGCCGTATGTCTTGCATTTGATTAACGACGGCAGCACGGATACGAGAATGAGGCCCTACCTCGACAGTCTGGCACGCAACGCGAAGTCCGAGCATCTCGCCCGGCTTGACGTGATCCACCACGAATGCAATCTCGGATTCATCAAAACCGTGAACCGGGGCATGAGCGCATCCGATCGCCACGTCATTCTGCTCAACTCGGACACGATCGTCCCCCGGGGCTGGATCGGCAGATTGATGGATCCGATCTTGCGGGACCCCGGCGTGGCTTCCGTATCTCCGTTCTCCAATAACGCCTGGATTTGCTCGTTTCCGACGTGGACGGAAGAACACCCGATGCCGGAGCATCTTTCCGTGACGGAAGCAGACGAGATCATGCGCCGCTACGGGTCGCTCGAACCGATCGAATTGCCGACGACGATCGGGTTTTGCATGGCGCTTAATCGCGGTGTATTGCGGCAGATCGGCCTGTTCGACGAGGAACATTACGGAGCAGGATATTGCGAGGAAGGCGATTGGTGCTTTCGGGCGAAGACAGCCGGCTATCGAAACGTGCTTGCGCCGAATATGTATGTGTACCATAAACTTGGCGCCAGCTTCGATACACGCAGAGACAGAAGCCGGGACGAACGGATCGAGGAAAATCTGGTCAAATGGTCGGCCCGTTATCCGGAATTGTTCGCCGGCATCCAGGTTTTCCTGGATGAAGATCCCGTATATCCGATCCGCACCGTGCTGAGGAGCGCGTTCGAAGCGCGCAATCGGGCGGACAAGGCGAACGTGTTGCTGATCGATCCGAACCTGCAAGCCGGATCTTGTCCGATCGATCCCCCTGCAGACGATGGCGGGCGGCATTACAGGCTGGAACGCTCCGGCGAACGCCTGTATCTCACCGACCCGCATATCGATGGCGGAATCGTCTACACGATTCCGGCCGATCGCTTCGGCCAGGCGGAGCTGGAATCTCTCATGGCGATGCTGCAGATCCGGGCCGTCCGCCGCTTGCCGTTGTAAGGCAGCGCCGCTTAAGCCGGTCAGAATACGCGCAAGACGTCTCTGACCGGCTTTTCGCCACTCGCCTAGGAAGCCGGCAGCCACTGGGTGGAACCATAGTCGAAATAACAGGGCTGTTCGTTGCCGGCATGGACGTCGGGCGCCAGGAAATACGCCATGTACTTTTTGTTTTCGGATTGGAAGTGCAGCGAGTTGACGCGCAACCAATGGCTGTCCCCGGCTCTGGCGTACAGCGCGCCATTTTTCCGGAAAATTTTCTTCTTGCCATCGAGCATTTCCACTTCCGCTCCGCTTCCTCCCGGCAGCGCAACGTAGAGGGGGTGGCCGATATTGCCGTCGAAGAAGGAGTCTCCGAATACGCCGTCCAGGTTCTGCTTGTATTGCGGCCAATGGTCCAGGTAGAGACTCGAGAACACCATATCGTTCAATCCCTGATAGCCGAGCTTGCGGGTATACGACAGCAAATAGGCATACAAATCCGGATTGCGAAAATAAATATCGATCAAGTAACAGAGGTTCTCCACCGTGTCCATCGTGTTGATCGTCAGCATCGCCCACACGTTCGTAAATTGGTGGTATGCCGGATCGTTCGCATCCGCGTACAGCATGATGTCCGAATCCAGATAACAGCATCTGGCGATGTCGTGCGCCTTCATGAAATCCCGGAGAACGAACCACCGCTGGAAGCAAAAAAGCTCATATTCGTAAGCGTTGCCGCTCTGATGTTGATAAACTTCGGCGAACCGCCCGGCGGATTCGAAGAAATCGTCGATCCCGAAGTGGCGAACGGTCTCGGAGGCGAACCGGGCATTGGCGGCATCGCCGATCAGTATAATATCGGATTGCGGACTGCCGCGTTTGGCTTGCTGCAGGCTATACGTTAAATATTCGTCGTCGCCCCGGTGGATGAAGACGATGGGAACCGCTGCGCTCGGGATCGCCGCGAACCGCATCGTCTCCGGCACAGACGGCATCGCCGAAGCAGGCGGCCGCCTGCTTCTTGACAGTTTGCTTCGCATGCGCCCGACTCTTCTTACTAATTTGGATGCGCCCGGTCTTCTTCGCCGTATTCTTCTCTGCTTCACCCTTGTGCTTACTCTTGTTTTGACTCTTGTTCTGACCCTCGCTCCCGTTTTCGCGCGTTTCCTTAGCCGTCGCTTCAGCGGCTTCGGCTTTCTCACCTTCCTCACCCCTTTCCTGGTCATATCGGTGCCGCTATCCACTCGCGCGAACGATAGTCGAAGTACATCAGTTGCCCATCGCTATCGGCTTCCGATTGGCTTTTCAAAAAATAGCGCATGTACGTCTTGTTGTCCCCTTGGAAATGCTGGCCGAGCAGTTGGACGAACTTCCCCGAGGCCAGCCTGGCATACAGTTTCCCTTGCATGCGGTACACTTTCTTATTCCCGTCCAGCATTTCCGCTTCGTCTTCTTCCGCATAAGGCGGAAACCACATCGGATGCCTGAGATTGCCGTCGAAGAAGGAATCCCCGAAGACGCCTTCCAGGTGGCCGCCGAATTCCGGATAATGGACGATGTACAGCCGCGACAGCACCATGTCGCTGATGCCGGGAAACTGCTCATCGGCGGCGAACGCCTGAAGCTGCGCGAACAAATGGGGGTCGCGATAATAGTCGCTCACGAGATTGCAGAAGTCTTCCAATGTACGCATCGTGTTGAAGCTCAGCATCGTCCATACGTTCGTAAAGCTGTGATAAACCGGGTCGTCGATATCTTCGTAGAGCATAATGTCGGAATCGAGATAACAGCAGCGTTCGATGCCGAGGGCGCGCATGAAGTCTCTCAAGACGAACCACCGCTGAAAGCAGAAAAGCTCGTACTCGTAGGTGTTGGGACTCTCATGGCGATACACCCCGGCGAATTCGAACGCCCCCGTGAAAAAATCCTCCATCATGAAATGATGAACGAATTCGGATTCATATTTTCGGTTGGCGCAATCCCCGAGCAGAAATACGTTCGAGGACGGATTGCTCATCTTCGCCTGAATCAGGCTGTAATACAGATAGTCGTCGTCGCCCGCATGGATGAAGACGATGGGAATGGACAAGGCGGCCAGCGCTCCTTTCATCAGAAGATTGACAAGCTGCAATGCAACTTAAACTCTGGCGCGCCAGTAGTTCAGCAAATCTTCCACTGTCCGATCGAACGGAATGGCCGGGCGCCATCCGGTCCGGGCATGGAATTTGGAATAGTCGCCGAGCAGGATTTCCACGTCGGAAGGACGCAGCCGGGCCGGATCTTCCTGGATGCGGATTTGCGCGGAGGTCAGCGCAAGCAGCTTGTTCAGCACTTCCTCGATCGTCCAGGTTGTGCCCGACGCGATATTGTAGCACGCTCCGGGCTCCCCCTTCTCCAGTGCCAGCCAATAGGCCCGGACGGTATCGCGCACATCCGTGAAATCCCGTTTGGCCTGGAGATTGCCGACATGGAGGACAGGAGGCTGAATGCCCTTCTCGATTTGCGCGATCTGCTTGGCGAAATTGGACGTGACGAAGTTCTCCCCTCTGCGCGGGCCGGTATGGTTGAAGGCGCGCGTGCGGACGACATGCAATCCGTAGCTTTCATGATACTGGTAGCCCAAATAATCCTGCGTGACCTTGCTGACGGCATACGGGCTGAGCGGACGCAGCGGATTCGTCTCCTTGATCGGCACTTCGTGCGGTTCGACATGGCCGTACTCTTCGCTGGAGCATGCGATCTGGATCTTGCAATCCAGACCGGTCCGGAGGACCGCTTCGAACAGGTTGAGCTGGCCGTCGATATTGTTCTGAATCGTATCGTTCGGCGAGTTCCACGACGTCGGCACGAAGCTTTGGGCAGCCAGATGGAAGATGAGATCCGGCTTCTGCGTTTCGATGAGCGTTCGGACGGAGAACGGGTCCCTCAATTCGCATTCGACCAGTTGGACGCGCCCCTGCAAGTGCCCAATATGGTCCATCCGGCTCCTTTGCCGGATTGTGCCGACGACTTCGATATTTCCGTCCAGAAGGTATTCCGCCAGATGGCTTCCGGCAAAGCCGGTAATTCCCGTAATTAAAGCTTTCATTCGGCTTTATTTCCTCTCCTTCGTCGATTTTTCCGACTTCCGTAAATTTTCCCTTCCGAATTGGCAAGAACGGGACTTTCGCCCGTTGGCCTTGCAGGCTTAGCAAGCTCCGCCGGTGGCATCTCCCTGGACGCGGTGAACGATGAACGCTTCCGTATATTGTTCGAACGTGTGCGGGACGTTGCCCAGTTGGAAGCTGTCTCCCCGCCGGACAAAGTTTAATTGCAGATGCTTGATGACGCTCGGATAGATCGGGTGGGTATGATCCCTGAAGTCCTCGTCCCATACGATACCGGCGATCTCCTCCGGAGGCAGCCCGAGCAGGGCCAGCATATGCATCGCCAAATACCGGATCAGATGATGAGTAGGATGGTTGATCGTGTAGAACAGCGGGTAATCCCGGTAATATTGTTCGATGAAATCCGCAATCGGAAGATCAAGGCCGGTGTCCCGCTTGCGCAGCTCTTCAAGACTGTCCTGCAGCACGGACATGACTTGCTCCTGCGAGTAGAAGTTCTCGTCCGCTACCGCGGCGAGCATGCGCTCCATGCTCCAGCCTTCCTCGATCCATCGGATGATGTTGCCGTCGGCGTAGGGGAACGAAGGATCCGTCGCATGCTGGGGATAGAGAGCATGGAAGTACGCATTGCCGAAGCTGATGCGTATGCACGCTTCCGGCAGCCGGCTCAGAATATAGTCTGTCGATAAATAGGGCCCGAACGAATCTTTCACTCTCTGGTAGATGAACAGGCCGCAATCGCGAATGACTTCATCCGGCAGTCCGGTATCCGGATCGCATTGGTGAACCGGCGGCACATGGATCATCTCGTAAAGCTCGTTGAACGCGCTCGAAGACGTCAAATATTTGCGAATCGGCCATACGTGGCAGTTCCCGTAAACGATGCACTTTCTCAATTCGCGCGCCTCCTGTCCATGTACCATTGAATCGTTTTGCGCAATCCGGTTTCCAAATCGGTGCGGGCTTCAAAGCCGAAGCTTGCCTTCGCCCTCGACACGTCCAACCGGCGGCGGGGCTGGCCGTCCGGCTTGCCGGGATCCCATACGATGTCGCCTTCGTATCCCGTCATCCGCTTGATCTGCTCGGCCAACTCCTTGATCGTGCATTCCCGGCCCGATCCGATGTTGACCGGCGCGGACTCGTCGTATCGCTCCGTCGCGAGGACGATCGCTTCCGCCGCATCGTCGGCATAGATGAATTCTCTCGTCACCTCGCCGCTGCCCCACAACGTGATCGAAGGATGGTTCGCTTCCTTGGCTTCGAGGCACTTGCGAATAATCGCGGGTATGACATGGGAAGTTTCCAGGTCGAAGTTATCCCATGAGCCGTACAGGTTGACGGGCAACAGGAAAATCGAGTTGAATCCGTATTGGTCGCGGTATGCCTGCGACTGAACGAGCATCATTTTTTTGGCCAGCCCGTAAGGCGCGTTCGTTTCCTCCGGGTACCCGTTCCACAAGTCCGATTCGCGGAAAGGAACCGGCGCGTATTTCGGATAAGAGCAGATCGTGCCGACGGCAACGAATTTCTCGGTCATAAACAACCTGGCGTACTCCATCATCTGAGTCCCCATAATCAAGTTGTCGTACAAAAACTTTCCCGGATTTCGTTGATTCGCTCCGATCCCGCCGACTACGGCAGCCAAATGAAGGATGATCTCCGGCCGCTGCGTTTCCATGAGCCGGAGGATGTCCTTTTCTTTTCTCAGATCGAACATCGAGCTGCGGGGAACAAAGATCTGACGGCAGCCGCGCAGGCGGAGACGCTCGACGACATGCCGGCCCAGAAAGCCGGAGCCTCCGGTGACAACGATCCGTTTGTCGGTCAGGTTCATCTTCTCGTTACCTGTCCTCTCCATGGAATGGTTGAACGCGTCATGATGAAGATCGACGATCGGCGGGCGGGTCCCTCCCATCCTCATCCCGTTCGATTCCGCAGCCATTGACCCGCACGGGAAGGATCTTGACATAACAGGCGGAAAAAGTCGGCTTCCCCGGAAGAACAAGGAATGACTTCATCGACCGCATAGCTGAGATGTCTGCGATCCGAATTGATGCCCGCACGCGCGGGAATCAACCGATTCGGCGATCTGAGCTCGACGATGACTTGCGTTCGTTTGGTTGCGATCGGAATCTCGATGGCGAAGGAGCCGGCCCGGATCGCGAAGCGTTTCACCCGGCGGCCGTTGACGTACACGGCAATGCGCAGATGTCCCGCCCGCCTTCGCAAATAAGGAATCAAATGCTTGCCCTTGATCCAGACACTTCGGATCGGGTCGCCGGGAGCGGCGGCAAGCACCATTTTGAAGCGGGGCGGCACCCACCCGTCATGATGCCGGTTCATCGCGATGACCGCCGGCGTGTCTCCGAGGATATACTGGGATTTCAACTGCTCGACCAGCCATTGCGGCCCCATGCTCTGCCCGTTGACCCGCATGTATTCCGTCAGCCAGGTGCCGGATACGGACCGATAATGCCGCAGACAGGTTCGGATAATTTCCGGTATGCCCACGTCTGCCCAGCTCGTGACCGATTTGCACGCGTCATGAAGCCGCGAATTGGCCAGGAAATCGTCGAGATATCCCATGGGATGCTGGTTGGAGACTCGGATCCAGAGATCGTAATCCATGCAAAACTTCAAGCTCTCGTCCACCCCGCCCATTCTGACGAAGACATCCCTCCGGATGAATGCCGCCGGTTGGCAAATGATGCAGGTTTCATACAATTTGTCTTTTTCGAAGGGCTGCACGTTGAAATCGCCGGTCACCTGGCCGAATGCGTCGATATAGTGCGCTTTGCCGTAGACAATGGCATAATGGGGACGGTCCCGGAACATCTCCACGGCTTTGCGGACCGCACCCGGCAAATACGTATCGTCCGAATTCAGCCAACCGATAATCGGCCCCCTTGCCATGTGCAGCCCCTTATTGATGGCATGGGACTGCCCGCGGTCGGGCTCCGATATATACCGGAAGCGGTCGTCTGCGTCAACGTAACTTTTCAGCAGCTCGATCGTGCCGTCCGTCGAACCGCCGTCGACGACGATCAGTTCGATATTCGGATAGTCCTGCGTCAGCACGCTTTCGATCGTTTCCCTGATGAAGCCGGCTTGGTTGTAAGACGGCGTTATGACGCTCACGAGGGGCAACTGTTCGTGAACCATTCAATAACCTCCTATGTCCTGGATGAGTATCGATAAGGCGTAATCCGGGCTCAAATACCGCTGCGCATAATGAATTTGGCTGTCCCGCATCGCTTGCCACCGCTCCTCGTCGCGGTACAACTCGATCAGCAGCTCGGCGAACCGTGCAGGGGAATCCGCGATGGCCGCAATCCCGCTCGCTTCGGCGATTCCCTCCGCGCCGACCGGCGTCGTCACGACCGGCACTCCGTGCGCGACGGCCTCGATGATCTTGCCTTTCACGCCGGCCCCGTAGCGCAGCGGAGCAATGACGATTCGCGAAGCGGCATAGCTGGCGGCCAGTTCTTCATCCGTAACGCTGCCTGCGACGTGAATCCGCTCGCCGCCGAGAGCTGCAATGGCCTCCGGCGTGTTGGAGCCGATAATCGTCAGCTTCGCATCAGGCAATGCCTGGGCGATGCGCGGGAAAATGTCGGCAGCAAACCAATGGATTCCATCCGCGTTCGGCTGATGAGCGAACCCTCCTACGAAGAGAATCCCGCTGCGATCCTCGAATTCATTGCGCGATCCGAGCGGAAACGGCCCTTCGTAAACATAAGTCGGGATGGCGGCCACCCGCTTGCCCGGCATCTCTTGCTCCAACAACGCTTTCTCGTACTCGCTGACCGTGTAGACGACATCGCTCCCCGCGAAATGCCGGAATTCTTGCTCCCGGTAGCGTTGCGCGGACGCCAGCGCAGCCGGGTCGCCATCCACCATGTAACGTCTGAGTTCCCGGACATAATGAAAATCGACGCCGTTATAGATGATTTTCGCCTGCGTATGCTTGCGAATCCGACCCATGTAAATTTCCGCTATGTGCGGTCTAAGCAAGTAGACGACCTTGAGATCCCGGCGATGCCTCCTGAGCCATCCTGTCATATCCCCGTCTTGGATGCGTCCGTTCAGCACTTCGATGCCCTGCCGTTCCAGCTCGGACGTATACGGCTGATGGCGAATGCCGTCCGCGCCGTAAAACTTCACTTCCAGTCCCATCTGCGTGAAAAGGCGAAGATAATGGTACAAGCTGCGCGAGCCCGTATCTCTATCGTAATGAGGGACGAAGTGATCGATTACCAGCATGATCTTTCGATCGGCGCGCCGGCGCGGCTCGTTCGCTGCTCTTCTTCTCTGCCTGGGCCTGGTTCTTCGTGCCGGTCTCTTGGACGGACGGCGCTTCTTCAAGGCCGGAGAGCGATGCATTCGAACTGTCCGCTTTATCCGCAACGATCGTCTGCCGCGCCGATGCAGCCGTTTTTTGTTGACTTTGCGAACCACGGAATCACCTCGAGGCCTGATCTTCATCCATTGAACCATTGTATGCGCGCATGGATGGACGAACAGGGATGCCTGCCCGACTTACCGCAAATAATTTTCTTTCGTAATGTGTCCGTACAAAGCATCGTCCGTGAGCACCCGCACGACCTGCTCCAATAGCTGGTGCGCGCTGCGCAAGTGGACGACGCGATAATAATCCGAACGGATCTGATGCTCGCAATCCCGCTCGATCCGGCACAATCGCTCCGCCGCAAGCCCGATTAAACGGCGGACGGCTTCCTCCCTGCCGAAATGCCGGAACGCGTGGAACGCTTCTTCGACGGCCCACCGCTCATGACGGTCGATGAAATAATCCAGCGTCAACCGGGACGCGTCGACTTGGTGGTGCACGAGCGCGTCCGGCAAGTAGGCGACCTCATAGCCGATGGCTCTCGCGTTGTCGATCATGGCGTTCTCGCCGGTTCCTGACAAGTGCTTGAACTCGCGGGGGAACGTATCGGGATAGCTCCCTCCGATCTCGAGCGCGAGGCTGCGCCGGATGGCGAAATTGCATCCGAACACGTATTCATGTTCGAGACGCAGCCTCTCGCTGCCGTAATCGAGTATGGCCAATACGGGATGCACGTACGGGGTTCCATAATCGTAGATCCAATCCTCCGGCTCCCCGTTCCAGAGCGGCGCCACCCTCCCGCCGGCGATCCCGGTAGCCGGATACGTGTCAAATTCCTCCGCGATATGATGAAGCCAGGTGTCCTCTGCGACGATATCGTCATCCCCGAACACGACGATATCTCCCCGCGCTTGCAAAATTCCGGTATTGCGCGCATAATGCAAGCCCTGTCTCGATTCGAACACATAACGCCAACTGCAAGAAGCCTGTTCCATGACGCGGCGAACGGCATCCCGGGTGCCATCCGTGCTGTTGTTATCGATGACAAGAATCTCGTATGCGGCAGGGTCGTAATTTTGTGCGATAAAGGAGGCGAGAGCATGCTCCAGGCAGTTCGCTCGATTGCACGTCGGGACGATCAACGACAGGCGGACCATCGCTTTAGCCCCCTCTCTACAAGCGCTTCAAAAGCAAATAATAATCGTACTCTCTTCGAGACAACGGAATCACCTCATCCACGACGAAGCTCAAGAGGCGCATATCGTCGCTGTCCCCGTAGTCGGAAGGCGAAAAAAAGCATGGCGACGCAATTTCGATCACGCTATCGGCGCCGGGATCCTGAATCGGAATTTCGAGACAAAAGCTCCCGTCCCTGATGCAGTTGTCCATGACGGCAGTACCATTCACCCGTACGGATAGAGCAAGGCTGGCGGTTTCCGGAAAAAACTCCCGCATGCGGTGTCTCCCCTTGATGACGGCAGCATAGAGCGGGTTTCGCGGGTCCGAACGGACGACGAGGCGATACGCGGGCGGAACCCACGCGTCGTCATATCGATTCGTTTCCGCCACTTGCGGAGAGGGGCCGTCGATCCCGAAGCGTTGGAGCTCGCGCATGATCCAATCTCCGCCTCTGTCGAGATGGTTGCCGATGTATTCCAGCAGCCAGTAGTCGGAGATGCGGCCATAATATTTCCGACTGATCCGGAACACTTCCGGATAACCGATAGCAAGCCAATCCTTCACATTTTTGCAGTCCGGGTGCAATCTGGCATCAGCCAAAATATTGCGGATATGGCCGATCGGATATTGCTGCGCTATGCGGATCCACAGATCGTAGTCCATGCAAAAATGCAAATTCTCGTCCACGCCGCCAAGCCGATTCACCGCCGATCGACGGAAAAACGCGGCCGGCTGGCAGATCGTGTTTACCCTGAACAGCATTCCTTCGCTGCAGGGATCCACGGGGTAACGGTCGATCACCTGGCTAAACTCGTTAATATAATAGGCATTGCCGTATACAAGCGCCCAATCGGGATGTTCCCGCAGCGCCTCGACTGCCAGAGACACCGCGCCGGTCCGATACGTATCGTCGGAATTCAACCAGCCTGCGATGTCTCCGTTCGCGAGACGAAGCGCTTTATTCAAGGCATGCGATTGACCCCGATCCGGCTCCGACACGAACCGCATTCGGGCATCGCGACGGCTGTAATCCTGCAATATTTCGACGGTATCGTCCGTTGATCCGCCGTCCATGACCACGTACTCCAGATTCGGATAGTCTTGACTCAGCACGCTCTCGATCGTCTCCGGAAGATAACGCCCCTGGTTAAGCGACGGCGTCACGATGCTGACCAGGGGCCATTCCATGCCGGGCACTAGGTCCGCTGCTCCGATCCCGGTTGCCTTCTGCGGAACAGAAATCCTTTGTATTGCGGAATAACACCGTCTTCGAGCGGATATCCCGCTCCCTCCGTCGATTCGAAGTCGTCCGCCAGCTCATACTTCTCCGCGAATACGGACAAGAAGCGAGCCAAATCGAGAAACCAGATCGGATAACTGGCTTCGTCGATCTCCGGGGGCACAACGAATACGGTCAACCGGTCGCCGGCGGGCAGAAACGGCGTACGATCAAACAACAAATAATCGAAATCATAATCAAGCAGCCGCTCCAAAAAGGCATATGGCTCCTCCAGGCACTGGATCACTCCGGAAAGAAGCAAGGTGTCCGGACGCCTTGCGGCAACGGCTTCTTCCATCGTATAGTAGAACTTCAGAACGTCGTCCTGGACGACCTCCCGGCCGCAGGACACATAATGCGCTTGCTCGACGATGCTCCACTCCAGTTCCTTGAGATGCCGCATGAAATTCCGGCATTGAAAATAGGTGCTGCCCAAAGATCCTCCGACGTCCAGCAAATTCAATCGGTTGCCGCGCACGCCGGCGACGTACAGCAAATAAGCGAGCAAAGGATAAGAATGCTGGGGGGTATCGAACACGACCGAATCTCTCTCGCAAGCCGCCTCTCCCGACTTCACCTTCAAGATGGCGGACCTTACCTTCTCCAGGAACCGGTCCGGGTCGGAAGAGCAATAAGCTTTCGCTTCCTCCCATGAAGACAAGTTGCCGAAAAAACCGTAGTTCATGTACCGTTTTCCCCTTTCTGCTGCAGGATGCAATCGAGTATCGATTCCACCCTCTTGTTGAAGTGCAGCGTGCCCCACATCTTGGCGCGCTTCGTGCCCTTCGCCCGCAATTGTTTGCACAAGCCATCATCGTTCCATAGCCGCCTGATGCAATCGGCGATTTCCGCTGTCGAATGCGGATCGAACAGCAAGGCGGCATCGCCGACTTGCTCCGGAATGCCGTACACGCCGGAGATGGCTACAGGGCAGCCGAGGACGAACGCTTCGAGCGGGGGGATATTCGTAGGGCCGAAGAAAGTAGGCATCACGAGCGCTCTCGCCCGTTTATACAGCTCCGGAATGTGTTCATCCGGTACGTATCCGGTAAAAACGACACGATCCTCAATGCCGAGAGCGCTCACCCATGCCATTGTTTGCTCGAAGCCCTCCTTATGCGAGCCGGACAAGACAAGATGGATATCCGGCAGCTCTTCCTTCAAGTCCGCGACGGCCTGGAGCAAGCTCGCATGATTTTTGTGCGGCCAAAAATGCGCGGGGTAAAACAAATATTTGGCGGGCAGTTCGTATTGGCTTTCGAATTGAGCGACCTCTCGGGCCCAATAAATATAGCGGGCAGGAATATAGGGAAGTACGAAAATCTTTTCGAGCGGAAACGCATAGCAATTATGGACTTGCTGCCGCCCCGTTTCCGAATCGACCAGGATTCCCTGGCTCCATCTGCAAATCCGCATATACTGATTCTCGCGTTGTTCGTAAATGCCGTTTTCGGATACTTCTGCAAAATGACTTTCGTACCGGTGCATCAAATCGTGAATCGTCGATACTACCGGCACGCTCATCTGAAAATCCCAGCTCTCCTGAGCCGGGAATATCCACAGGTCGCAAGCGGGGCGGACGGTATGAACCAGGTCAAGCGCATGAACTTCCAACGCCGGATAATTTTCGAGGTAGGAGGCCCATACCGGATCGATATAAGCAATGACCCCTTGATAACGGTGCGGAGGCAGACAGGCGATCGCATCCAGCATATTGATGCAGTATTGGAACGTTCCCCCGTATTCCGGTGTACAACTGAGCAGCAGACCGATTCGTTTCATCGCTTTCGCCCCACGAATACGACGTTCCATGTGCCGGCATCCGGCTTCTTCCCCGTCATGAATTCGAAGCCCGCTTCGAGCTCCATACCGGCAGCTTTCAGCAGCATGGACACCTCCGGAGTGAACAGATAGCGCATGCGATGACATTCCTCAAAATCCGTCCATCTGCCGCTTCCCTTGTCCCTGACAAATATCCGGTATCCGACCTCAACGGTGTTGCGATCCGCCGCCAAGACGGGTTCCGCCAGACGGACCACCTCCGTCCGCTCGTCCTGCAGCCTCTTGATGCGAACGGAGGGGCGATCCGTCAACACGGCGGGGCCGTACCAGCAGTCGAAAACAAAGACGCCGCCGCGGCGCAGATGACGGCTGACGTTGCGGAACGCGCGGATCAAATCGTCGTTGTCCGTCAAGTAGCCGATCACGTGGAATAAGGCGTATGACGAATCATAGGATTCGCCCAGCCGGAACGAACGGATATCCCCTTGCATCAGGCGGACCCGTTCATTTGCCGGTTGCTTGCCGGCTGCCGCCAACATCTCGGCGCTCTTGTCGATCCCGTCGATCCGGTAGCCGATTCGCGCGAGACGTTCGGCATGCTTGCCGGTTCCGCAGCCCAATTCGAGCAAGCTCTCCGCGCCCGGACATCGTGCTTGAATCAAACGGTCGATGTAGGAGGCTTCTTCCGAATACGGTTTCTCCCGATACAACAGGTCGTAATAGCGAGCATAATGCTCCCCGAATTCCGTCATGCCGCGCCACCCCTTATGATTTCGTCCAGCGCTTCGCATACGCGCTCTCTCTGCTCCCCGGTCAAGGCCAGGCCGCTCGGCACGTAGTACCCCCTGCGGGCGATTCTTTCCGCCACGGGATAAGCCTCTCCGCTGAACAAGCCTGCCTTGAGGAATACGGGCTGCTCGTGCATCGGCCAAAAAAACGGGCGCGTTCCGATTCCCCGCTCCGCCAAAGCATGCATCGCGGCATCCGCGTCGAACGGCAGCGAGTCAGCCAAGACGATGCCGTATACCCAATAGATATTGTCCGCGTAACCCGTGGACGGCACCGGGAGCTGCAGCCCGGGCACGCCGGACAGCAGCCGGGTGTAATGCCTGCCCATCTCCCTCTTTCGATATACCGCGTCTTCCATCCGTTCCAGTTGAGCCAGGCCGAGCGCTGCCTGAAGGTTGGTCATCCGGAAATTGTAGCCAAGCTCTTCGTGAACGAACCGTCTGCCGGAGGAGAAGCACAGGTTGCGGAGATCGCGGCACCTCCGGGCCAACCGGTCGTCGCTGGCGACGATCATCCCGCCTTCGCCGGTCGTAACCACCTTGTTCGCGTAGAAGCTGAAGGTGCTAATATCGCCGAAGCTGCCGCATGGGCTGCCATCGTACGTCTGGCCGATCATTTGCGAGGCGTCTTCGATGACGAATAAGCCGTATCGGCGGGCAATGCCGAGCAACGGGGCCATGTCGGCCGGCAAGCCGTAAAGATGGACGACCATGATCGCTTTCGTTTTCGATGTGATTCTGGCTTCGACGAACTCCGGATCCATATTCCAGGTCGCGGGATCGCAATCCACCAGCACGGGGACGCATCCTCTGCGCAGGATCGCGGCAACGCAGGATATGATCGTGAAGGTCGGGACGATAATTTCACTGCCCGGCTCCAGGTCAAGCGCGGCAACGGCCGTCTCCAGCGCGGCGGTTCCGTTGCACACGGCGATACCGTGCCGTCGCGCCACTTTCTCCGCGAAGCGCCGCTCGAATTGCTCCACGAACATGCCCTCCGAGGACAGCCATCCCGATTCGATGCAGGAGAGAACGTATTGCCGTTCGTTGCCGCAGAGCAACGGTTCGTTTACCGGAATCGGCGCGCTCATGGCTCGCTCAAGTCCCGAATGACGATTTCCTCGGAGCGAACGCCCTCGAACCGCGTTTTATCTTTGCTCACCACATAAGGCCCCTGCTTGACCTCGAGCATTTCCACTTCCTCCAGAACTTCGAATCCGTGCCCGCCGGATGCAAGCAGGATCGTATCTCCGGAAGTCAGAATGCAGCTTTCCAGGTATCGCTGCGCATCATCGTAGAAATCGACGCGCAAATTCCCGCGGCGGATAAACAATACTTCCTGGGTGTAAAAAACTTCTCTTTCCACGAGATTATGTCTGTGAGCTTCTATCACCTTGCCTGCCGGATGCCTCATGTAAGCCAACTGCTGGGAGAACGGCTCGGGCGTGACGAAATGTACCCCCTGTTCCGAAAACGAGCGGGAAATCACGATTGCCATCAGTTCGGAGCCATTCCAGAATTTGCGGATCATCTCGCGATTCCACCTTTCCCTTCTTACACGGTATGCGCGAACAAGCACGGGGGTATAGACAAGTTGCCTTATTTTCGTCCAATCCAAGCCGGAGGGGTGGACATAAAATAAACGCGGGGTTTACTCCGCCACGTCATAGCCGTTTGGAGGATGCACGATGAGAATTTGCCAGCTCCTGTTAGCCGCTTATGAGCAGGAAGCCGTCGTAGGAGCGTTGTTCCGCCAGCTTGTTCACTGGGAGCCGGACGAGCAGACGACCGCCTATTACGGAGAATGGTTGCGGGCCGGCGTTGCGAAGAACGATGTCATGCTCGGGATTTTGCATTTGCCGGAGGCAAGCGCGCTGTATGTCCTTCCTCCTCCCGACGCCGAAGAAGAACGGGTGACGATCGCGCACCGGCTGCAATATTTGATGGTGTTGCGCGACGAGGATTTCGTATCGGAGCTTTATCGGGAATTGCTGTACCGCGAGGCGGATCCCTCCGGCTTCTGGATCCAGCTCGACGCCTTGCGGCAAGGCGTCCACCGCCTGCAGTTGATCAGCGGCTTCCTGTCATCGGAAGAATGGCATACGCTGCTCGACCGAAGGCATGTTTTCTCCGCAAGAATACTCGATCATTTCCTGCATTCCTTGCAAGGAGCCGGGTATTCATGACCGAACGGCCGCACCTTGGACGATTTTGGGATCCGGAAAGCTTCCATCGGGCAAGAATGGAAACGCTGAGCCGTCTGGGCATTACGGTGTTTGTAGACGGAGGCGCGAACACGGGCGAATATGCGAGCCATATCCGGCATTCCGGGTATGCGGGCAAAATCGTGTCCTTCGAGCCTTCCTCCGTCGAATTCGCCCGCTTGTACGAATTGGCCGCGCATGATCCGGACTGGGAATGCCATCGACTGGCGCTTGGAGACGAAGATCGGATTGCCCACTTCCACCTGGCCGCGAACTCGGAAAGCAGCTCCCTTTTGCCCATGCTTGACCGCCATTTGGCCAGCGCGCCGGAATCGGCTTACCACGGCGTCGAAATCGTGAACGTCAGACGGCTGGATTCCGTCTGTTCCGAGTTCGCGTCCGGCGCCGAGCGAGTCTATCTCAAGCTTGATCTCCAGGGCTTCGAAAAAGCCGCGTTGGCCGGAGCAAGCCGGCTGCTCGAGTCGACGGCGGCGATAGAGATCGAACTGGCGCTCGTTCGATTGTACGAAGGACAGGCGGTAGCCGAAGAGATGATCGCCGAGCTTCGCCGGCTGGGCTTCGTTATGCTCGGATATGAACACAACTTCGTTGATCCTGTCACGGGCGAAGTGCTGGAGGTGAACGGAATAGCGGTGCGCGACGCGGCGACAAGCGCTTAATCCTGTCGCGGACAGAGGAATAAGCGCTTGCCCGTCGGAAGCTTGTCGGACATGGACTTGCGTCTGCCTTCACGGGATATGACGGAGCCTGGGCGGAGGGATGATCGGAAGGCCGCGTTCCGCTCCGTCCAGCTGCTCCCGCGTCAGCGGGGACAAGGGCTTCAGATGCAAGTGCCAAGCCCGCAGCGCCAAGTCCCCGCATACGCGCCTTAATGTCCCGTTCTCTGCGTAATAGATTTCATCGTCCTCCTGCAGCAAGACGCCGGACGGCGAGCCCGGCGTGTCGCCCGATCCGCGCCACTTTTTCTCGGCTTCTTCCGCCGCAATCGGCTCCCCGGGCCGCCACCGCTTCAGATCGATCTGCGATACCCGAACGGCGGGAATCGTCAGCGGGCCTTCGACGAATCTGCGCTCGCCTTCTTCGATCCAGTAATCGTTCCCGCCGGCCGTCCGGACAACCGCTTGCCCGGGATAGAGCATTCCCGCATGCAGCCCGGCGCCGCCGGTCAGCTCCTTGACATGCTCCAGCAGCTCATTCGGATTGCGCCATTTCTCCGCGAAGTAAGCCTGATTTCGCAGATTGATGCCCTGCAGGCGCTCGCCCAGTTCTCTCATGCTCGCACTGCCGTAATGGTGGACGAAAGTATCCTGGGCGATCATGAGCCGTTTTCCGCTCAGGCGGACCCGGACATGATAGTCGTCATCTTCATAATTGCCGATCTCGAACCCTTCGTCGAAGTAGCCGACTTCCTCGTACACTCCCCTTCGGAACAACAAGCAGAACCCGACCAACCGATCCGTCTGCCGCCATTGGCCTGCATGCGCGCGGCGATGCTCGCGGACGAATTTCTGCATATCGGCGATATTCGCGTACGACGTTTCGATTTGCTGCTCGCCGCCGATATAGTTCGTCACAGGACCGACCATGCCGACCGTTTCTTCGCTCTGCAAACAAGCGAGCATGTGGCCCAGCCATCCTTCCGTGACCAGCACGTCATTGTTCAGCAGCGCGATTGTGCTGCCCTTGGCCATCATCATCCCGACATTGACGGCCCCCGCGAATCCGCGGTTGGCGTCCAGCACCCGGTAGCGGACCTGACCTCTCAGCCCCCGCAAATAATTCGCCGTCCCATCCGTGGACGCGTTATCCACGACGATGATTTCATAGGGCGAGTCCGTATGGGCCGTGATGCCGTCGATGCAGCTGCGCAACAGGCTCAACTTGTTGTAGGTCGGAATCACGATGCTCGTTCCCTCGAATCGCTCCGTGAAATTGTGGAAGCCATAGTGCTCTCCCAATCGGTATCCTTCCTCGAACCCTTCGCGATAGCGTCTCTGCCACGCGTCCATATTCTGACGGGTCGGGCGCCGTTGGCGGGATACTTGCGCTTTCTTGCCGGAACGGGGATTCCTGCGGCGCCGTTTGCGCGCCGTTCTGCTCCCCCATGCGGACATGCCGATCACCTCCTGGCGTGCGTAAATTCGTTGCTTTAATTCATTGTCTGCGCGGCCATGCGATTCGCCAGGTGCCCGAAATCGATAGCTACCTTGCCCTTCGCCGCCAAGCGAACGGCCATCGGGAGGGCGGCGATCCCGGCGGCGATCAGGGCGACATCGTATTCGTACGATTCGGTTTCCGCCAATACGCGATCGATGTCGGCATAACCGTTGACGGGCGACACGATTCCGGCCACGTGCAATTGTCTCTGCGCCAGCGCTTGCCCGAGCTGGGGAGCCGCATTGCCGATGAGCAGCAGGCCGTACCCGCTCAACAACCCGGTTAACAAGCCTTCCTCTTCCAGCGAATAATTCATTGTCGAAGTCGTGCAGCGAAGCTCCCGGCATTCCACGCCATAGGCGCGAAGCACGGCGAACAACAGCGGTTGAAAATGCGGATGGCGGGACGTCGGCACACCGATCAGGGAAGCCGATCGGATGCAGGCCGCCAGTTCGTCGCGGGCCTTCAGGTCGGGAACCGTCACGCCGGCATAGGGAAGGAACGGGCCCGCCCGCCTGACCTCCTCCAGCGGCAGAACCTTCTCTTGAGCCAATGTCAGCAGTTCCCCGTCGCCGAGCCGAATGAAGGAATAGGGCTTTTTCTCTTTTAATGCGGCTTCCAGGTCGGCATAGACGGCCGCACTCCCAAGCAACGGGACACCCCGGCTTCTGAGCACTCCGATCCCGGCGGCTACCGTTTCGTCGATCGTGATGTCCGGAATCAGGAGATCATGCGGAAGGTGAGTCGCGAGCAAGTGCTCCCCGCATGCGGCCGCGCCGTCTTTGTATCCTTGGTCATAGCCGGCGCCGGGTTCGGCAACGGCTGGCTTGATCCCGATGCCGGGGGAGTCGGGCACCGTCCGAGCGCGCCTCTTTCCCTGCTTGCGTCTCCTTGCGGCGCCGCGCCTCGCGGCCGCTCTTTTCTTTCTTCCGCGGGCGGCAGATTTGCGAATGTTGCGGGCAGTCACGGCAGCGCTCCTTTCCCTCTATTCGTTGGAAGACGGTTCGATGAACGTCCGCGGATCCACCAGCCATTTGTCCATGAACAGACGATAGTTCCGTTCAACAAGCTCCGACTGCCGCTCGACTCCTTGCCGGACGAAGCTTGCGCTTCCCTCATGATAAATGAGAGCGTCATGGCAGATAAGCAGCCGGAAGCCTTGCTGTCTTGCGCGATAGCAGTAATCGTCGTCTTCGTAGTGTCCGGGCGAAAATCTCTCGTCGAGCAGACCGATCGCCTCCATCAAGCTCCGGCGGAAGACAAGGCAAAAGCCGACGATTCGTTTTGCGCTCATCCACTTGGATGAATCCGATACGTTATTCGCTTCCGCCAGCGATTGAAATTGCCCGAGATCCTCGAAATGGAGGTCGACCCGTTGGGAGCCGCTGGCATAGTTGGTTACGGGCCCGACGATGCCGACTTCGGACGAGCTGTGAAGGGCTGCCGTCAAATTGTCCAGCCAATTGGAAGTGACGATGGTATCGTTATTCAGCAGTACGAGCGTATCGCCGACAGACAGACGCAAGCCTTTGTTGCAGGCCGCCGGGAATCCGACGTTCCGAGCCAGCGATACCAGCTTCAGCTTCTCCCGCATGCACCATTCGGCCGTGCCGTCGGTCGAGGCGTTATCGACCACGATAATTTCGTAGGGGGGCGCCGTATGCCGACGAATGGAGGAGACGCAGCGACGAAGCAGGTCCAATCCGTTATAGGTCGGAATGACGATCGAGGACCGGATCATTGCCCCCTCCCTCCCAAAACGCTTCTGTTCCGTACTCGATCCGCGAAATACAGTCGCTTGCCTTCGGCTTGAAACGCTTCGCCCCACGCCTCGGCATGGTCGCCCGCCGCTTGCCGCCAATTGGCTTGCCGAACGGCGCGGCTTCCATCATCTATTCCCGGTCCCACCGCGCCGATCCGCAATCCCTTCAGAATCGCCATCGCATGGGCTTTGGCCGGAACGGACAAAGCAGGCGCCCCGAGCGCGTCCAAAGCGCGCCGCGACAAAGCGAAGGGAAGCACGGACAGCGAATTCGTCATCAGGTCTCTTCGGTTCAGACTCGCGTTCATGAACTCGAACAGCCATTCCACCTTTTGCCGTTGCCGGAACGACCCCCTGTGTCTCGACAGATCGTTCAGCGCGACATCCCACTTTCCGCCGCACGCCCACAGCAAGCCCGCCAAGGATTCGCTGCTGGCCGGACGTTCGCCGTCCACGAACAAAACCGCGTCCGCCTCCGTCAATTTGGAGCCTAGAGCCCGTCCGACATCGGGATGCACTTCATCCGGCAAACAGGCAACGATCGCATTCCCGCAGCTCCTCGCCGTCCGGAATATCCCCGGAGTCGGATTGCCCGCTACGATCACGATCTCGTCGATCGGCATCGTCGCCAGCCGGGTAAGCACTTGCTGCAGAGCCACTTCGTTCGATCCAGCGCATACGATCGCCGCGGTCCGGCTGCCGACCGGCAAAGGAGTAAGCGCGGCACGATTGCCTGCACCCTGCATAAAGCCGGAGGCATAACGCTTCCCTCTGTTCATCGCTTGCTTCCAGCTATCCGCCCGATTGCCGCCGGTCTGGCGGTATCTGATGTTCCATTGGTCCAGGATCGCCTTTTTGAGCGCCTCGGCCCCCGACTTGAACTCCGCGCTGCTGCGCCAAGCCGTGCCGTCCCGCTCCCCCGCGGAATAATCCCCGTATAACCTTTTCCGGTTCGCCGGCCGATCCTGGGCCTGGGCCTGGCGCTGCCCGCTCGTTCTCCTTCCCCGCGCAGTCGCGGGTCGCGCCCTTCGGCTAACTTGGATTCGCTTGCCGTCTTTCGCCAATTTGCGTTTCCGATTTCTATTCATGCTCTCACCGCCCCTCTCGTGCGGGCTCCATCGCCATAGCCGCCCCGTGAATCCGTTTGTCCCAGCCACCACTGAATGGCTTCCAGATGGTCTCCGACGATAAGCGGCTCCAATGAACGCGTGCGTTCGCGCTTCGCTCTCTTCGGATTCAGCCGCCCGACGGGAACGGAGGTTGCGCGTTCGATCTTCAAGCCTTTGCGAATCGCCATCGTATGGGCGAGAGGAGGAACCGATAACGATGAGGCGCCGATCGCGGCCAAAGCCTTTCTGCTGATGGCATGCGGAATCGTGGTCATCGAAGCGCCCGCCAGATCGGGGCGCCCCAGCCAGGCATTCATAGCATGCTTAGCCAGCACAACGCCGTGGACGACCTCCTGATGCACCGGGCCCGAATAATCGTTCAGGGCAACATCCGTTCCTCCTTCCACCGCATCGACGAACTTCTTCAATTTGTTGGCGGGAACGACGATATCCGCATCGACAAACAAGAGAACGGAACCCGAAGCCTCCTTCGCTCCGATTGCGCGGCCGACATCGTGCCCAAGAGGCCGGTCATAGACGAGCACCTTCGCGCCGCTATTTCTCGCGATGCGAAGGGAGCCGTCGGTCGAACCGTTCACGACTGCGATGACCTCCGTGCGGGGATGAACGCGGAACGCTTCCTTGATCACTCTGCCCAGCGTTCGGCGTTCATTCATAACAGGTATGATGACCGAGACATGGGGATCCGCGTGCGAACCGCCGGATGTCTCGGCCCGGGCCGCCCGGCCCTTTGCGCTTCTAACCGGCAGCGGCTTGCGGCTGCGGGATTTACGCCTTCCGGCTTTGATCGTCAATCCATTCACCTCCCAAAGGCACAACCGATATTCATGACATTGTATGTATGACGTGTCCATTCGAAACGGCACCTGTACAACTCTTGGGACAAACACACGCGGGCATCGGTAAAATAGGGCCGGCTCCTTTCTGTCCAGCACAATCGCAGTCACAAGGAAAACCGTCAGGGCAAGTTGCCTTGACGGTCCTTTTCCGCGGATTGGCGGGGCCAAGGTGGAATTAGTGGCTCTACGTCACAATTTCGGCGGATTGGCGGGGCCGAGGCGGAATTAGTGGCTCTGCGACACAATTTCAGCGGATCGATGGGGCCCAGGTGGAATTAGTGGCTCTGCGACACAATTTCAGCGGATTGGCGGGGCCGAGGCGGAATTAGTGGCTCTGCGACACAATTTCAGCGGATCGATGGGGCCCAGGTGGAATTAGTGGCTCTGCGACACAATTTCGGGGTATCGGTGGGGCCCAGGTGGAATTAGTGGCTCTGCGACACTATTTTGGCGGATTGGCGCGGCCGGGGCGGAAATAGTGGCTCTGCGACACAATTTCGGCGAATTGGCGGGGCCGAGGCGGAATTAGTGGCTCTGCGACACAATTTCAGTGGATCCGTGGGGCCGAGGTGGAATTAGTGGCTCTGCGACACAATTTTGGCGGATCGGTGGGGCCCAGGTGGAATTAGTGGCTCTGCGACACTATTTTGACGGATTGGCGCGGCCGGGGCGGAAATAGTGGCTCTGCGACACAATTTCGGCGTATCGGTGGGGCCCAGGTGGAATTAGTGGCTCTGCGACACTATTTTGACGGATTGGCGCGGCCGGGGCGGAAATAGTGGCTCTGCGACACCATTTTGGCGGATTGGCGCGGCCGGGGCGGGATAAACTTATACTTTCTGATACTTCAAGAAAAACCGTCAGGGCAAGTTGCCTTGACGGTCCTTGATCGTCTATTTGTCTAGCCGCCCGCCATTTTGACGATGTAGCCGCCTATTGCCCCGACCGACCGCCGCCACGCACCATTTAGGCGACCACGTCGCCTATTGCCCCGACCGACCGCCGCCACGCACCATTTAGGCGACCACGTCGCCTATTGCCCCGACCGCCCGCCGCCACGCGCCATTTAGTCGACCACGTCGTCTATTGTCTCGACCACCCGCCGCCTCGTACAATATTAGGCGACCACGTCGACTATTGCCCCGACCGCCCGCCGCCACGCGCCATTTAGTCGACCAGGTCGTCTATTGCCTCGACCACCCGCCGCCTCGTACAATATTAGGCGACCACGTCGTCTATTG
>Ga0222429_100179_pt1 | contig 95138 bp, 75 predicted proteins | sample 1B50Ametagenome_FD_182475 | JGI IMG/M metagenome (GOLD analysis project Ga0222429, IMG submission 182475) | Enriched microbial communities from leaf-cutter ant dump, University of Wisconsin, Madison, United States - 1B50A (version 2) | ecosystem: Environmental > Terrestrial > Nest > Insects nest...
AGGCACGAGGCACTTGTCAGGCCCTTGACAGCAAGGAAGTGTTCGCTACCTTTGTGCAGGCAAATAATAAGCAAAATCTTCTAAACTGATTTTGCGAAGCTGTCCAATAATTAGGGGTGTGAGACACTGTTTGCACAAGATTATCTTGCTTTCGAAATCGTCCGATTAAAAGGGTTTCAAGAAGGTGAAAAAACAGGAGGTTACTATATTGAGGAAGAATTAGCGGGTTTTCATCAAACTCTTGAAAAGTTAAACAAGATTTGTTTGAGATTAAAGTCAAATGAAGCAATGCTATGCCTCGGATTTGGCAAATCAGCTTTTATGACCACCGTATTGTTGGCTATATCAAAGACAGATCGGGAAGTCTTTACCAATATAATTAAGATGTTGTATCCCAATCATCCTAAGCAAAAGTTTTTTCCGATAAGCTATTACATAACTTCCATTGGACAGCAGGATTACCCTTTTGGCTGGGTTAAGATTGAAGATAGCAATGAATCAGCTTATGAATTGGAATACGAATTACCCAACTACAATTCAACTCAGTTAAAGAAAGACAATCTGATTCAGGGAGTTTTAATTGAGCGTGGTTCACCGGCTATAGTAAAAATCTCTGTGGATGGAGTCACAGTGAATTTGAAAGCCAATAATTTAAGTAAGTATGAACAAATGAATAACACAATATTGGAAGTAGGTAATATTTACACTTTTCAAATTACTGCCATTAAGGAAACTATTATTAAAGACATGAAAATTGTTAGCCATGCAGAGTGAGACGATTGAGAAAATAAAGAATAATTATAAAAGAATTGAACGTTCCGTTGTTGAACAATTATTTCTGGAGTTTACCAATCACAATCCTACAACAGGTAGCTATCGTGAAGATGTATGGCAGTCACTTTTTCGGCAAGTTGTTCCTTATAAGTTTTCTATAGCCAAGAGTGTGTTTATCATTGATTCCAATGGAGAAATATCAAAGGAAGTAGATTTGGCTATTTTTGATGAACAATATACTCCTTATATTTTTAATTATGGCAATGTCCGTTTTGTCCCTATAGAAGCAGTTGCTGTAGTAGTGCAATGCAAGAGTAACTATATTGACAATACAAACTTGCATGGTTGGAAAGACTCTATCAAAAAGCTTAAAACAGATACCAGATCAATTACAAGGATGTATCCTGATGTTGTCAATGGCTCGTTAGTTAAAATACATAATGGTGAAAATAAAACATTTACTCAAACATCTACCCGTCCTATTCAAATATTGTGTCATTTAGAAAACGATAAAGACAACACCAAGCCTAAGGCAGATCTATTTGATATTGTAATTTGTGCCAATTATGAAAAAGAAGACGATCCTAAATTGATTATTGATTATCCTAATAATTTGAACATAGGGCAATGGTATGAAAGCTTAAATCATTGTGAAGAAGGATTAAAACAATATACAAAGAAATACTCCAATTTGGATACAATGGAAAATAAATATAAGGTAGGAGATAACTCCATCCTCTCCCTCATTTTTCAGCTCAACCAATTACTAATGCTAATCAACAACCCCATGCTATTTCCGCATCAGGCGTATGTAGATATGTTTAATAAATCAGATGCTAGTTAATCAATTTTCTTTCTCCCCTCACAACCTCTCAATCTTCTCCCTGCAAATCCGTTCGGTCACTTCCAGTAGTTTGATAGTCTGGCTAGCCCAGTAATCCAGTTGGGTGCTGGTAACGCATGGTGATGAATAGCAGATCACCCAAAACAGTATAAAAATATAGACTCAAAAGAGTCCGAAAGTCGTCGATCGCATTTTTGCATACTCAAAACTATGCTAAACACGGCTCTGAAAACATAGAAGAATAGTTAAGTATTTGATTGCCAAAAGTCGTCTTTTAATCGTACCATGTTGGAATTGAAATGCTTTCCCGGATGATTGAATTAGAATCTAAACTCAACTTTTAATCGTACCATGTTGGAATTGAAATTTGTTAAAAGCTGCAAAAAACAGAGAATCGGGCAACCTTTTAATCGTACCATGTTGGAATTGAAATCTTATATTGCTGAGTAATGAAATATGATTTTGATGTACTTTTAATCGTACCATGTTGGAATTGAAATCCGCCTCCGGGAGATATCGTTACATTCGGAAGGCTCTTTTAATCGTACCATGTTGGAATTGAAATAAAAAAAGAGCAAAAAACCAAGGTCTTACAAAAGAACTTTTAATCGTACCATGTTGGAATTGAAATCTAAATGTATTGGTTGGAATAAAAGCCCCGCCGGTGCTTTTAATCGTACCATGTTGGAATTGAAATACATGATGGAAGTATAATCTACCTTCCAGGAATAGCGCTTTAATCGTACCATGTTGGAATTGAAATTCTTTAAAACATTCAATCGTCGCTCCTGAATCGTGCTTTAATCGTACCATGTTGGAATTGAAATACCTTTTAAGCAATGTTTAAACTCGATTATAATTTGCTTTAATCGTACCATGTTGGAATTGAAATATTATTATCGAGCCTTATGCAATATTCGTTTGAGGTGCTTTAATCGTACCATGTTGGAATTGAAATCCAAAAACACCAGACAATACCATTTCTCCATTTACAGCTTTAATCGTACCATGTTGGAATTGAAATCTTTAAAACAGATGATTATATAACTAACTATATGAGCTTTAATCGTACCATGTTGGAATTGAAATAAAAAAAGGTGGAAATGAATGTTTGAATTTTCCTGCTTTAATCGTACCATGTTGGAATTGAAATTTCAGTATAATGAAAAAGATCTCATGATGAACCAGCTTTAATCGTACCATGTTGGAATTGAAATAAGTCAAACCAACTGTAATTGGTTACGAATGCTGCTGGCTTTAATCGTACCATGTTGGAATTGAAATTTCCTCCACCGTTTGGGGTTCCTAATAATGAAAGGGCTTTAATCGTACCATGTTGGAATTGAAATGTAAGATTTCAAAAAACAGCATGGACAGAGTATAGGCTTTAATCGTACCATGTTGGAATTGAAATATTCGAACGGAGCGGGGATTGAGACAAATGTGATAAGCTTTAATCGTACCATGTTGGAATTGAAATATATGCAGACAATAAGGGAGATTTATTGGGCTGAACTTTTAATCGCACCATGTTGGAATTGAAATAGTTTCACACGGCAATTTTGCCTTAACCAGTAAAAACTTTTAATCGCACCATGTTGGAATTGAAATTTTGAGAAAAAATGGAATTACCTCATGCGATTGTTCCTTTTAATCGCACCATGTTGGAATTGAAATATAAAGGAAAAGGTGAATATTACCCGCAATGTTCCCTTTTAATCGCACCATGTTGGAATTGAAATTATACAAACGAACATGGCTGCGTGAGTAATGCTGGCTTTTAATCGCACCATGTTGGAATTGAAATAACAATAATTTAATGAAACTTATAATACTACTTACTTTTAATCGCACCATGTTGGAATTGAAATTTGCGACCGGTGCCTCTGTTCAAATCGATTAATTACCTTTTAATCGCACCATGTTGGAATTGAAATCCGGCTGGTGGATTTTGCGAAAAGAGCCGGAGAGATCTTTTAATCGCACCATGTTGGAATTGAAATTTCCGTGAATTTTATCCCACTTGCCATATTTTATTCGACTTTTAATCGCACCATGTTGGAATTGAAATGCATTAAATTTATACGGACTTATTAATATATAATGGACTTTTAATCGCACCATGTTGGAATTGAAATAAGATGTTAGGACATAAGAACGTTAAAACGACCCAGATCTTTTAATCGCACCATGTTGGAATTGAAATGCCATAGGCATGTTGCCTTTGTCTCGCCGTGTCCAAACTTTTAATCGCACCATGTTGGAATTGAAATATCATGGAAGAGTATCTGAAGAAAGGGGACCTATACACTTTTAATCGCACCATGTTGGAATTGAAATGCAGCCTCTCTTTTTATGCTATCAACAACCTTTGCACTTTTAATCGCACCATGTTGGAATTGAAATAAAATAAACTCTTATCTAATTTTTCCTTCCTAGAACTTTTAATCGCACCATGTTGGAATTGAAATACTTGAATAGGCTCATAATCACCTATAGTCTGAACTTTTAATCGCACCATGTTGGAATTGAAATTTCCGTGAATTTTATCCCACTTGCCATATTTTATTCGACTTTTAATCGCACCATGTTGGAATTGAAATGCATTAAATTTATACGGACTTATTAATATATAATGGACTTTTAATCGCACCATGTTGGAATTGAAATAAGATGTTAGGACATAAGAACGTTAAAACGACCCAGATCTTTTAATCGCACCATGTTGGAATTGAAATGCCATAGGCATGTTGCCTTTGTCTCGCCGTGTCCAAACTTTTAATCGCACCATGTTGGAATTGAAATATCATGGAAGAGTATCTGAAGAAAGGGGACCTATACACTTTTAATCGCACCATGTTGGAATTGAAATGCAGCCTCTCTTTTTATGCTATCAACAACCTTTGCACTTTTAATCGCACCATGTTGGAATTGAAATAAAATAAACTCTTATCTAATTTTTCCTTCCTAGAACTTTTAATCGCACCATGTTGGAATTGAAATACTTGAATAGGCTCATAATCACCTATAGTCTGAACTTTTAATCGCACCATGTTGGAATTGAAATTAACCTTGTATACGAAAAAGACGGATTCAAATTTTCTTTTAATCGCACCATGTTGGAATTGAAATGAAAAACATGCAAAAAAAACAGATAAACAGCTTAGACTTTTAATCGCACCATGTTGGAATTGAAATAATAAGTTGATAAACTGTAGTGATCTGTATTGCTCTTTTAATCGCACCATGTTGGAATTGAAATATTGTTTCTGCTATATCTTCTAATTTGTCAAAATCTTTTAATCGCACCATGTTGGAATTGAAATATGGCTTGTATCAATAGCCCTTTCCCGCTTCCTCCCTTTTAATCGCACCATGTTGGAATTGAAATAAAACAGATGAATTTTGATTAATATATAGGCCGGGATCCTTTTAATCGCACCATGTTGGAATTGAAATAAAAAGAGAAGGCAAAACACCATTCTTGTTTACAATCTTTTAATCGCACCATGTTGGAATTGAAATTCCAAAATCCAGTCTTCCATCTGGTTCAGCATTAACCTTTTAATCGCACCATGTTGGAATTGAAATATGAATGTTATTCAAATGGATGATAGACAAAGTGGTCTTTTAATCGCACCATGTTGGAATTGAAATAAGAAATTGTTGGCTTCTCTTAAGTTTAAGAAGAACTTTTAATCGCACCATGTTGGAATTGAAATATTACATGCAATAGCATCGCTGACCCCCGGTGTCCCTTTTAATCGCACCATGTTGGAATTGAAATAAGGATGAAGTGAAAAACAAATTATTGTTTACAAACTTTTAATCGCACCATGTTGGAATTGAAATATGAATAAATAATCCCCGCTCCGTTCGAATTGAAACTTTTAATCGCACCATGTTGGAATTGAAATTTATCTTCAAAATAGGAAAACAATAATGTTTTTCCTTCTTTTAATCGCACCATGTTGGAATTGAAATTGCAAAAAAAACAGATAAACAGCTTAGAATTAGTGTCTTTTAATCGCACCATGTTGGAATTGAAATGCGATGGTTAGCGTTTCTGATCTTTCTTTTAGGGACTTTTAATCGCACCATGTTGGAATTGAAATCTTTTAATAAAACGTTATGAGCCATTTAGAAAAAACCTTTTAATCGCACCATGTTGGAATTGAAATAGTATTGGGAAAACAAAATCATCCGGCCCCTGTCTTCTTTTAATCGCACCATGTTGGAATTGAAATATGAATAAATAATCCCCGCTCCACCGTGCGATTAGCTTTTAATCGCACCATGTTGGAATTGAAATAAATTCCTTGGAAACGTAAAGAGTACGGCCGATGACTTTTAATCGCACCATGTTGGAATTGAAATATGATAGGTATATATTCAGGCAATACAGGTGTTGCTCTTTTAATCGCACCATGTTGGAATTGAAATAGCTGAGGCAAGACTTATACCTATATTATCAGTTTGACTTTTAATCGCACCATGTTGGAATTGAAATGGTGATAGTAATGGCTATCGACGACAGACCGAGGACTTTTAATCGCACCATGTTGGAATTGAAATTAAAAAACTGCTAAAAAACCAAAAAACAATCCTATACTTTTAATCGCACCATGTTGGAATTGAAATAGCCTCCTAATCTCTTCCTTTAAACGAAACTGATCTTTTAATCGCACCATGTTGGAATTGAAATGGAACGATTGGCATTCGGCTTAGGATTACTATTGCCCTTTTAATCGCACCATGTTGGAATTGAAATATGACTATCTGGCGTTGTGACATTGTTCCCAAATGACTTTTAATCGCACCATGTTGGAATTGAAATGCAACAACCAATGATATATATTCGGCATTAGGCTCTTTTAATCGCACCATGTTGGAATTGAAATATGTGCGGGTAGAGGGGACAATACAAAACTTTACCCCCTTTTAATCGCACCATGTTGGAATTGAAATGACGATGGCACATACGTCGAGGTAGGGGCTATGGACTTTTAATCGCACCATGTTGGAATTGAAATGTTTTATAAGACATGTTTATCACTTAACGTTTCAAACTTTTAATCGCACCATGTTGGAATTGAAATAAAATTAAGAACAAATATTCAAACACAAATGGGCTCTTTTAATCGCACCATGTTGGAATTGAAATATTGTAGAAGTTGTGAGAAAGACTGAAGCCAGAAACAACTTTTAATCGCACCATGTTGGAATTGAAATCGAAGTACGGAAAAGAAAATGAATGTATTGTCCATCTTTTAATCGCACCATGTTGGAATTGAAATTATAATTACATTTGTATGTTTTTATTGTTTTTTATCTTTTAATCGCACCATGTTGGAATTGAAATCGCATGCGAGAAGCGACCCTAGCTCCGTAGTAAGCTTTTAATCGCACCATGTTGGAATTGAAATATTATTGCGTTGCTATCCGGCACTTGTGTTGTAATACTTTTAATCGCACCATGTTGGAATTGAAATTTTTCCATATGTTCAACATATGATAAAACATATGTTCTTTTAATCGCACCATGTTGGAATTGAAATTAAAATCTAACGTTATGGCAAATATTTCAGAAAAACTTTTAATCGCACCATGTTGGAATTGAAATATGAAGGGATTGAAAGTTTTTGTAAAAGTGTCTTCCCTTTTAATCGCACCATGTTGGAATTGAAATTTGGTTGCTCATTGACAGATGCTCATGATATTCACCTTTTAATCGCACCATGTTGGAATTGAAATCTTCTATATAGTAAGAGATTTAGAGTCTGATATGTCTTTTAATCGCACCATGTTGGAATTGAAATTTCCTTATATAATCAATCAGGGCGGAACGCAACAACACTTTTAATCGCACCATGTTGGAATTGAAATTAATAATTCGTATGCGGATATGCACCATGGCCGAACTTTTAATCGCACCATGTTGGAATTGAAATATTAATTCTACTAATTGCGCCTTTGTGTGCGGAGTACTTTTAATCGCACCATGTTGGAATTGAAATTCGGATTGCCGCTGTCCTCGTTACGTATTCGCCCCTTTTAATCGCACCATGTTGGAATTGAAATCGATAAATAATCCAATGGGTTTACATATTTATTATCCTTTTAATCGCACCATGTTGGAATTGAAATCCTGTGTGGGAGTGTATAAGCTCACAACGATAAAGGCTTTTAATCGCACCATGTTGGAATTGAAATAAAAGGACTATGTAATAAACCGCCTTGATATACTAGCTTTAATCGTACCATGTTGGAATTGAAATATGGAATAATGTCTATGTACTAGATACGATTCAAGGGCTTTAATCGTACCATGTTGGAATTGAAATGCAGCTGGTTCGAAATTACGCAACATGGGGCTTGCCTGCTTTAATCGTACCATGTTGGAATTGAAATACATTCCTTGATAATCCGTTTTGTCCCGCAGAGATGGCTTTAATCGTACCATGTTGGAATTGAAATATACTTACCTGGCTAACAGTAGAAATAAGCCACAGTACTTTTAATCGTACCATATTGGAGTGGCTTCGTGATATCGGTCAATAGGTTGGTTTTAAGTGTTTTATGTAGTGGTGGTAAACAGTTTTCATTTAAAACGGGACTATAAATCGCAGATTGGCCGGGTAGTGTCACCTTAGCTTCGTAGTTAAGCGATATGAAATGATTTACAGAACGTAAGTATTGGAATTTTCAGAGGTTGCCGGAATTAGTCATCCGGGTCATGATTTCAGGAAAAGGCTCAACAGAATTCGCTAGTATGGCAGTGTGTCATTTGTCAAAAATACCTGAATGAATATTTCCACCCGCCATTGCCTATGCTAATGGCTGTTTTTATTTTTTGTTAAAAAAATCATCAGTGTTTCGTTAAACTTTCCTGTATTATCCATATTGGCACAGTGTCCTGCATTTTCGATTATTTGCAGTTCGCTCGAAGGGTCGTCCGTATGCCACTGCCTGGCTGATTGTATGGCTAATGCCAGATCTTGTTCGCCCATTACAATCAGAAGGGGGTATGTACGCTGAAAGTATGGACGGTCACTAATCAATTTATCTAATCCTGACATTACTGTAAATGATTTTCGGGTAAACATTTTAGCGCTTTCATAAAAGCGTGCCTGCTCGATTTTGTCAGTTGCGCAAATCGAAGCCACGTATTGCCGGAATGAGTCCATGGAGAAAATCATCATAAAAAGCCATTTGAACATCTCGTTTCGTTGTGCTTTGGCAATCTCTTTCTGCTCTTTGTTTATATTATATCCACCCAAAGCGGTTACCGAAAGTGTTTTCTCGGGATATTTCAATGCGAAGTCCTGTGCGAGCAACGAGCCTAATGAAACACCTGCAATATGCGTTTTATGAATATTCTCAAATGATAAAATTTCTGCTATGTAATGAGGTGTTGAAGCAATTTTTTCTTTTGATTTACCTGTTCCTGTCAAGCCGTGTCCGAACATATCAACTGTTATGATTCGAAATCTAGGTGAAAAGTAGTCAATCTGCTTGTCGAAACATCTGTGGTCACCGAAGGCAGGATGAAGAAAAACAATTGCTTCGCCCTCGGGATTCCCACTTACAAAATAATGAATTGAGTTACCGCCTTTTTCGAATGTTTTATGTTCTATAGATGTTTTTACGTTAGAATCCAATTTCCCTGTTTCTTTAAATTTAGTCACTTTGAGATTATATCTATGATTGCTTACAGAATAGCTTATTTTTACAATCAGGGCAAGTAGTCCGGCTACCGAAAAAATCAAAGTAAAAATTCTTAACTTCTTCATTATATTTAATTGGTGTCATTTTCGACAAATAGCCGCTAACGTAATTGCTTATATGCAATACCACTCTTATTCTTTAATTCTCAAAATTACATTAAATATAATAAGATCAATATATTGACTAATAAATAAAAACATAGCTCTATTACGTGTTTCTAGTTTTTCTGACAAAAAATATTTTTTACGTATGAGATTGCCACGTTATTTTTTCAGCCGGAGCATATAAGGGTATTGATATAATTGGGATATGAATACGATCTTTCACGTGTTGATCGAGAATTTCATAAGATAGAAACCTGTTTGTCAGGTAAGCGTCTAAGCCTGTTTCATAAAGAAGCTTTATTCGTACCATGTTATGGCTTTGAGAGCCTAAGCCAACGAGTTACGAGAGTTTGAATCGGTGATTTTCATGAGCCCTACATAAAATGAACATCGTATTATATCATTTCGCCTTGTTGGAATTGGCTTCGAGAACCTCAGCCAACGAGTTTCTGAGCTTCAGTCCTCAGATTTCACGGGTCTTACCTTAAAACGTACAACATCATCCCTATAACCCTTGCGGGTTTGAAGAATCTTCATCCTGCATACTTCGGAGCTTCAGTTAGGTGGTAATGTGCTACGTATCACGTAAAACGTATCACTCACTACCTGCTACCTACAACCCGCCCATTCCTTTTAATTCAAAAAAAATGTTAGATTGCGCTTTTGGTAATTTTAACAAACAATTAGAAGCATGTCAGATACAAAACCCTGTCCGAACTGTAAATCTCCCTATCCTTATCCCAGCGGTAACCTGATGATGTGTCCGGAATGCGGCCATGAGTGGGACCCGGCAGATGTAGCGGATGAACCGACAGGACTGGTAGTAAAAGATGCCAACGGCAATATTCTGCAGGATGGAGACTCGGTCATTGTTATTAAGGATCTGCCCGTAAAAGGTGCTCCGAAACCGGTCAAAGCGGGTACCAAAGTCAAAAAAATCAGACTCACCGAAGGTGATCACAATATTGATTGCAAGATTGACGGATTCGGGTCTATGGCTCTCAAGTCCGAGTTTGTGCGGAAAGCCTGATCATAAGGCCATTTTCAGGAAATTGATAAAGCTCTTGACAAAGCGGGAGACTGGTGTATCGGAGCAGACAGCCCGGGTACCGGATTTCCGCTTTGTTTTTCGGTCTTGAGTATCCGGCAATAGTTCTGTAGTACATCTTATGTACAACCTGTCATCTGCAACGTAGTACATACATCAATACATTACCTGGTATTCGTACCGTTGAACCTGTCATGTAAAACATATTACGTTCAACGTACTACGCTATAATATTCAACATACCACGTATCATACAACGTACTACGTTCTCCCCTATCCCTTTTCTGCATATTTCAGGAGTTTCTTGTGCAGCTGATTGATTTCCTTTTCTTTGAGCAGCAGCTCCTTTTCGGCTTGCCGAAGCTCAGCATCTTTCTTTTCCAGCAACTCTTTCAGCTTTTTGACTTCTGCTTCGAGCGGATTAGGCTCCTGGTAAGCAAGAATTTCAGCAACAGTCATGTTGAGCGCACCGGCGATCTGGGTAAGCCGGGAAAAATTCACATCGGTCAGATCCCGCTCAATACGCGAAATGGAGTTGGCATTGACACCCACTTCAAAAGCAATATCTTCCTGTGTAAGCTTCTTATCCTCGCGGATCTTCCTGATTTTGTCGCCCAGAGTCATCAGGGCAAAGTTATCGCCTTCGTTTCTTATATGTATAGTCTTTGTATGATAGTAAAATATCATGTAGTAATATTAAATATTATGCAAGTGTGGGTATTTTGATTGATTTTTATTTTATTAGCCTTTTGAAAATCCCTTTATATAGTGTGCTGCACAGGGGCATTACAGGTAAGATTTTAATGCATATTAGATATTTGAGTTATGGAGCAACTATTGACAGAATACCCCGAAATTCCGGCCGGAATGAAAAAGCTCACAGAGCAGCTGGAGCAAAAGATCAGGAGCATGTGTGAGGAGCAGAACAATCAGGAAAAAAAATCCATGGTTCGTATCCTTACAGATTTCAGAGAGATGCTTGATATCTGTGCTCAGTATGAGGAGCTTTTGCAAAAATATGAAGAGTTTGAGACGACAGCTCTGGCTCTGGCTTCCGGCGATTTTTCAGGAAAGGTTGATCTGCCGGGTACGCATACCATATATGCCCGGCTCGGATTGCTGCTCAACCGCATGGCCGGGCGTATGCAGGAAAGTATGGTCAGAAGACATTTTCTCGACGCAGTTCTTGAGTGTATAAGTGACAGTGCTGTTATTCTCACGGATACAGACGGTCGGATTTTGTATCTGAATCAGCAGACTTCCGTGTATCTGAACCGTCCTCCCGAGGACATTGTAAATCTCAATATCGCGACAGCCTTTGTTTCACAGAAGCAGTTTGCAGGCGACAGCGCTCCTTCCGGAGATATGCTGACCTTGGGAGAATGGCTCCGTCCGTACAATGCGGAACCTGTCTATGTTAAAGTGTTTATCAGGGCGCTGACCGGTGTGGAAGGCAAACCAGCGGGATATCTCTATATCCTGAAACAGATCGGTGAAGATATGGAAAATTGAAAAACGGTCCGGATCTTGGGCCAGTTGTGCGAAAAATCCGGATAGAAAGATTATAAGCCGGGAAAACCGATACCGGAATACTCTTCGCAAAGCTGCCAGACCTGCTTTTGCAGTTTTTCCATATCACCTCGAAAATGGATGCGGGCGGGTTTGCGTTTGACAAAATAATCACCATTGTGTTTTGCTCCTTCCGGATCAGAAGCCAGGTATATGAGCGTGTCCGCTCCTTTTTCCGGACTTAGCAGAAAGGGCCGGAAAAGTTTGAAAAATACATTGTAAAATGTATTGCTTTCTCCGGCAAAATTGGTCGCTACTACTCCCGGATGCATGGCGTTCATGACAATATTGCCTTCAGGTCGGCGGCGTGCAAACTCCTTTCCCAGCAGAATCACGCAGAGTTTGGCGTCGCCATAGGCTTGCAGGCCATTGTATTTTTTATGATACATCCAGTCGTCCGGGTTGACCTTGGCCATGCGGTGCGCGGCCGAAGCTGTATTGATGATCCGGGCTTCCGGGGCTGCCTGCAGACGTTCATACAGCAGCGCACTCAGCATATAGGGAGCCAGGACATTGAGCGCCATGGTTTTTTCCCAGCCCTCAGGATTGGTTTCCCTGGACTTGTTCATGACTCCGCCAGCGTTGTTGATCAGCACATCCAGACGGTCATAGCGGTTGTTGACCTCTTCGGCCAGTTTCAGAATATCCTCTTTCAGGGAAAGATCTGCGAGTACAGATACGATGGCTTCATTGCCTGATTGTCTGATCAGTTCATCGCGTACTTTTTCCGTTTTATGGGGATTGCGTCCGTGCAGCAGTATTTCCGCGCCCTTTTCAGCCAGACGAAGGGCGGCTATCTTGCCGATACCGGAAGTAGCTCCGGTAATCAGTACTCGTTTTCCTTTCATAGTCAGTATTATTGGTACGTTCACAGAGCAATATACATATTTTTGTGAATACGTGATCGGGTAAGCAAGGGCGGATCCTTCTTATGTACAGACAACTACTGTATCAACTATAGGCCCAGCGCCCGGCAGGGTACCTCTTTTGATTCCGGAGCCTCTCATATCGGTTTTCGGTGCGTAAAGGATTAAAAAAAAACAGGACAGGCACTTATCCGGAAAAATTAATATTCAGGAATACCCGTAACTGACTTCTGGAAAGCTCTTGGTGATAGTCCGGTATGCTTTTTAAATAATCGGATAAAATAAGAATAATCTTCATAACCCAGTCGGGAAGCAACCTCTCCGATCGTAATTTCTGCGTGTGTCAGCAGGCGTTTGGCTTCCAGGATAACCCGTTCCGTAATCAGATCGGATGTGGAGCAGGCCATTACCTCATTGCAGATCCGGCTCAGATGCCTTGTGGTCATATGCAGCATATCGGCGTATTGACCGGGCGATTTTTTCTCACGAAAATGCTGGTCGATCAGTTTTCGGAGTTTTACCACCTTTTCATAATGAATACCGCTTTGCTGTCTGTGACGGTTGTCCCGGTCGTAGAGCCGGGCCAGTTCGATATAGATCAGATCTGTAAGGCTTTCGAGGCTGGCAGGCTGGTACAGCCGTTCAGTCCGGTATTCTTCAATCAGCAGGGTAAACAGTCCTGTGAGGCGTAGCAGCTCCTCTTCCCGAGGAAGTATAAGCGGATAGTTCTGCTGCAGATAAAAAAAGGGGAAGTGGTCAATCTTGCGATGCAGAAAAATATTGTCATAAAACTCCCGTGCGTGAAAAAAAACATAGCCTTCAGCATCGGCTGACAGATCCCAGCAGTGCACCTGTCCCGGACTGAGGACAAAGATGCTGCCGGGACATACCTCAAAACGATCGAAATCAATCTGATGTACACCGTGCCCCTGTGTGAAAAATACACAAATGTAAGTGCTGTGCTTGTGTGGAGCGTTTATAAACTGATGCGTCTCCAGATGCGTTTGCAGGTCATTGGCGTAGAAATAGGCGTTTTTACGTCCTTCCCCAAAGGCGCTGATGCCATATACCGGTACATTTTTCTTCATACCGGCAAAAATAGCTATTATATGTCCGTATTGTCCATATAATACCTTAATATTCACAGTATATATTCCTCATTGACTGAAATTTGCCGATGCACCATAATCTCTGGAGTTGTCCTGTACCACGTATACCATACGGTATGCTCAGCAATTTTGAGAAACACTTTGTGAGTACCGGCCTACCTTTTTTAAGGAAAAATAATACAGAGCCATAAAAACGAGCTGGACGAGATTTTGCAGTACATGGCTGGAGCGACAGCTTTTCTGCAAAAAGTGCCGGAGGCATGGATATATAGCTTTTGGCGTCAGCAGGTGTATAGCTACAGAGTCGTCGATCGGCATTTCTGAGATAGCCAGAAGAGTCCGCAGATAGCTTTTTGTAGTTAATCTATTGATAATCACTCGTCGTCGATCCCCGGGCAAAATCGTATCATTGCCGACCGACGACTTTTAAGGTAAAAAAATGCCCCACTCCTTTTGCTATCTTCCTGATTTTAGGCATATTTGCATCCATAGCCTGACGGCTTTTAATCGCACCATGTTGGAATTGAAATACAAATGCAGGAAGCTCCGGAAGCGGATCAGGAACTTTTAATCGCACCATGTTGGAATTGAAATAGTCAGGAGGTATACTTTGCTTTGTAATTCCATCCCTTTTAATCGCACCATGTTGGAATTGAAATGTGCCCGTACCCGGAGCGTGTCTTCCCGGCGCTCTCTTTTAATCGCACCATGTTGGAATTGAAATGGAACCCCCTGACCGTTATATTATAGTCGTCTACCTTTTAATCGCACCATGTTGGAATTGAAATTAGAAGGAGAATCGTACTTAATTCAAGTGCCGCAGTCTTTTAATCGCACCATGTTGGAATTGAAATGCCCCGGAGGGAATCGTGATTATATAACTGTTTGGCTTTTAATCGCACCATGTTGGAATTGAAATCCGTGTGTGGTATTTAGGTAATTCCTCCATCCACACTCTTTTAATCGCACCATGTTGGAATTGAAATAGTGTCGGGAACTTGATCAAGTTTCCGGAAAGGTAAACTTTTAATCGCACCATGTTGGAATTGAAATAAAATAAACTGGCGGTCACGATTTGTATATGACTGCTTTTAATCGCACCATGTTGGAATTGAAATGATGGAAACCTGTATATCAATACTCCTTTTGGCCTTTTAATCGCACCATGTTGGAATTGAAATGTATGTTATCTGTCGTTCTGAGGCTCTGAACTATCCTTTTAATCGCACCATGTTGGAATTGAAATACATGAAGCCTGCCGGCTTCTAAGGCAGATTTAATTACTTTTAATCGCACCATGTTGGAATTGAAATACCACTGAATCTTACAAAAAGGAAAAGGTAAGGCACTTTTAATCGCACCATGTTGGAATTGAAATCTGGTTATGAATACATTGTGTTTTGCGAACAGGTCACTTTTAATCGCACCATGTTGGAATTGAAATCAAGAACATGCAAGGGTCATTACATAGTTAACTCTCTTTTAATCGCACCATGTTGGAATTGAAATCCTTCTATTGTTAAGAGAAGAAGAAGTAGATATGGCTTTTAATCGCACCATGTTGGAATTGAAATGCAAAACAACTTCTCTACACACTAGAATGTAACAACTTTTAATCGCACCATGTTGGAATTGAAATTTCCATGCCCGTTAGGGCTGGTTCGATTAATAATACTTTTAATCGCACCATGTTGGAATTGAAATTTAGGAATATGAAACTATCCATATCCAAAGAAGAATACTTTTAATCGCACCATGTTGGAATTGAAATATAGACACATACAACAATGAATTCTCATTTGATGGACTTTTAATCGCACCATGTTGGAATTGAAATAAAGAGGAACTAAGCGCAATAAGCGCGCTACTGGATCTTTTAATCGCACCATGTTGGAATTGAAATTTAACATGTTTTAGCCCTTCCTAATATGCTTTATCCTTTTAATCGCACCATGTTGGAATTGAAATTCCCATTGCAAGAGTATGAGAAAAAGAAAAAATCTTTCTTTTAATCGCACCATGTTGGAATTGAAATGATTGTACTGAGTAGCATTTTAAAAAGACAAAAGATACTTTTAATCGCACCATGTTGGAATTGAAATGTAGTCAGCTTACCTTCCATGTAGATCTTGCTACCCTTTTAATCGCACCATGTTGGAATTGAAATTTTAATAATAAGCACCTCATATAAAAGCCGTTTGTCTTTTAATCGCACCATGTTGGAATTGAAATCGAATCCATCTGGAGAATGAAGGAACATCCTGTAACACTTTTAATCGCACCATGTTGGAATTGAAATATGTTAATTGGAAGAATAAAGTCGATACGGAAATCCTTTTAATCGCACCATGTTGGAATTGAAATTCTTGCCTCGGCTGTCGGTCAGACTTACGCCAACTTCTTTTAATCGCACCATGTTGGAATTGAAATCGATTTTTTCAAAATCGAATTTTAAATTAAATTGCCTTTTAATCGCACCATGTTGGAATTGAAATTTGTACAGCTGATGTAATTTTACCCGCTTGGGATAACTTTTAATCGCACCATGTTGGAATTGAAATTCGACGAAGACGATGATGAGGATATCGACACGCCTGCTTTTAATCGCACCATGTTGGAATTGAAATAAGTCTGCCAGGCAGTTTTCATAATTATCCCCGGCGCTTTTAATCGCACCATGTTGGAATTGAAATGTAACTTTTACTTCAAAGCAGTTTGCTGATGAAACACTTTTAATCGCACCATGTTGGAATTGAAATAATATCGACGATATTGTCGGCCTAATTAATAAGGCTCTTTTAATCGCACCATGTTGGAATTGAAATATTTCTTTCGGTAGTTCTTGTAAATCTGTAATTTTCTTTTAATCGCACCATGTTGGAATTGAAATATTCGAACGGAGCGGGGATTGAGGCAAATGTAGTACTTTTAATCGCACCATGTTGGAATTGAAATCTTCACACAAAGTGGACAATATTCGAACCACAAAAACTTTTAATCGCACCATGTTGGAATTGAAATAAAGAGATAATCTAAAGGCAATAGCGGAGGAGTTGCTTTTAATCGCACCATGTTGGAATTGAAATTGCTAATCCTACAAGCGTTCCAGCGCGCACGTTGCCTTTTAATCGCACCATGTTGGAATTGAAATAAGGTTATCTAAAAAAAATCTACCCCCCCAAGCCCACTTTTAATCGCACCATGTTGGAATTGAAATTTCAATGCATGGAATAATGGGAGTTCCTGGGAAAACCTTTTAATCGCACCATGTTGGAATTGAAATTCTAGCGTAATATTATTAGCAAGCTCACTGGCGTTCTTTTAATCGCACCATGTTGGAATTGAAATCCATTATAAACGGCACTGTTTATGGTGGTTCTGGCCTTTTAATCGCACCATGTTGGAATTGAAATAGCTCTTCACACAGCTGAACATGTGCGTTATAGTCACTTTTAATCGCACCATGTTGGAATTGAAATAGGTATAAATCTTTAATTTGCTCCGGTGTCCAGTGACTTTTAATCGCACCATGTTGGAATTGAAATAATGAATATACTCATACATTGGTTTATTGCCCTATACTTTTAATCGCACCATGTTGGAATTGAAATTTTTGATGAAGAAAGTGCAAACAAAATGACAAGCACTTTTAATCGCACCATGTTGGAATTGAAATAGTTTTTCTTCTATTGGCTTAACTAGCTCAATAAATCTTTTAATCGCACCATGTTGGAATTGAAATGACTTTACCTTTGTCTCGATTGAATCAAGAAAATTCTTTTAATCGCACCATGTTGGAATTGAAATTGACTTGTTTGCAAAATACAATGTATTCATAACCAGCTTTTAATCGCACCATGTTGGAATTGAAATATTCGAACGGAGCGGAGATTAGGACAAATATATAAACTTTTAATCGCACCATGTTGGAATTGAAATAAAAATAATTTCATCGGTTTTGTATTCTGAAAACTGGCTTTTAATCGCACCATGTTGGAATTGAAATTTGTTACACATAATGAGCGCGGTAATCTGGTATTTACCTTTTAATCGCACCATGTTGGAATTGAAATCCTATAGTCTGAATAAGCTCTGCAGGTGTTAGGCCACTTTTAATCGCACCATGTTGGAATTGAAATAACAAATCGTCTAACTCTTGCTTATTATAAAGGTCACTTTTAATCGCACCATGTTGGAATTGAAATTGGTGTCTTGAAGGGGGATGTAGAGGTATAGGGGCTTTTAATCGCACCATGTTGGAATTGAAATTCCGTTGAGTTAATAAGAGTAACAGCGTGCGGAGTTCTTTTAATCGCACCATGTTGGAATTGAAATGTTATAATCATATAGCCTACGCGTGATTTTCTTTAACTTTTAATCGCACCATGTTGGAATTGAAATATGAATTTCGTGTAAATCTTCGGTATGATTCCGTACTTTTAATCGCACCATGTTGGAATTGAAATAGTTGTCGCGTAATGGGTAAGTACAGAGTAATAGCGCTTTTAATCGCACCATGTTGGAATTGAAATAAGTAATGAATACATTAGATTATTATAAATTCCTCTTTTAATCGCACCATGTTGGAATTGAAATAACAGAGCAGTTTCTAAGCGATACCTCCAAATTTTTCTTTTAATCGCACCATGTTGGAATTGAAATTGAGTAATCTTGCCGCTAAGGGACCTGGATATTACTTTTAATCGCACCATGTTGGAATTGAAATAATGTAGCTGCTACGGAAATTTTTGAAGTAGTTGTACTTTTAATCGCACCATGTTGGAATTGAAATGTCATTGCTTCTGATATTGCTTCTGGTGCTTTTTCTTTTAATCGCACCATGTTGGAATTGAAATAATGCATGCTCTATTATGCGTTTTTCTCCCTGTGCACTTTTAATCGCACCATGTTGGAATTGAAATTTGCTCTTTTCATGTATTAATGTTAAAACATACATACTTTTAATCGCACCATGTTGGAATTGAAATCATTGAAACGATGGAGGGGTATATGTCGGTAGACGTCCTTTTAATCGCACCATGTTGGAATTGAAATATTAAAGCTTTCGGGAACGCTGTAGTTCCTCAGGCTTTTAATCGCACCATGTTGGAATTGAAATCATAATTACGGTACAAACTGTCATAACGATAGTATACTTTTAATCGCACCATGTTGGAATTGAAATGCATTTATAAGCAAATCCCTTAAAGGGATACCCTCTTTTAATCGCACCATGTTGGAATTGAAATCGCGATCATGCGGATTCTCAGGCCGGTTTCCGGCGGCTTTTAATCGCACCATGTTGGAATTGAAATATTACAGAAATTGACATTTCCGATATTCAGGAGCCCTTTTAATCGCACCATGTTGGAATTGAAATATTATGGGTACGATTTTGCCCCAGAATACAATATTCTTTTAATCGCACCATGTTGGAATTGAAATATGTATCTGTTGCATATGTTACTTCAATGGATGATGTTCTTTTAATCGCACCATGTTGGAATTGAAATGTTGTACACACAATTTTAGTTTGTTTTAATAACAACTTTTAATCGCACCATGTTGGAATTGAAATTAATTTTCTTTCATTCCACGCCCGTTAGGGCTGGTCTTTTAATCGCACCATGTTGGAATTGAAATTAACCAGCCTTGGCATTATAATAATCCTGTGCAATCTTTTAATCGCACCATGTTGGAATTGAAATTTTCACACGAAGTGGACAATATTCAAACCACAAACTTTTAATCGCACCATGTTGGAATTGAAATATTCCATGCCCGGAATTACCCGGACTGGTGCGATTACTTTTAATCGCACCATGTTGGAATTGAAATCAGGAAAAAGAACAACCAAAGTCATATGAGAACAATACTTTTAATCGCACCATGTTGGAATTGAAATAAGTGATGTATCTTGGGTTCCCGGGGGTGGAACTGGCTTTTAATCGCACCATGTTGGAATTGAAATATGAAAAAGCATCCACACACAAAGACAAAGCCGAATACTTTTAATCGCACCATGTTGGAATTGAAATAGAAATTCCTTTTGCTGGGCAGGTTACCCGAAGCAACTTTTAATCGCACCATGTTGGAATTGAAATGGGGTTTTTATAGTGTAAGATATTGATCCTGTTTAACTTTTAATCGCACCATGTTGGAATTGAAATAAGAAGGGTTATGATGCAATAGAGCGGTTCTTTTCTTTTAATCGCACCATGTTGGAATTGAAATAAGTGTACAATAATGACGGATCGGTCGAGTACCATCTTTTAATCGCACCATGTTGGAATTGAAATGCGGTAAAAAAAAGGTAATCATATGGCAGTCTGGAACTTTTAATCGCACCATGTTGGAATTGAAATTATCAAAACGGACAGGGATTTACTAGCTTGATTGACTTTTAATCGCACCATGTTGGAATTGAAATTGTCGTAAAATCGCCCGCCCTCTGACGTTGCCGACTTTTAATCGCACCATGTTGGAATTGAAATATGTTTAGGCACTCTTCGTCTGTGTCAAAGTCGTCTCTTTTAATCGCACCATGTTGGAATTGAAATTATCGCAATGGTATTACATGTAGTGGCGGAGCATATTCTTTTAATCGCACCATGTTGGAATTGAAATTTGAGAAGGAATTTAATGATTTCTATGTCTGACTCTTTTAATCGCACCATGTTGGAATTGAAATTCGTCAATCCAGCGAATGCGCTCCGGGTCATGGTCTTTTAATCGCACCATGTTGGAATTGAAATTTTTCCATTAGAATAAGTTTAATTGCCCGTTTAATCCTTTTAATCGCACCATGTTGGAATTGAAATATCACAGAAATTGACGTTGCTGATATTCAGGAGCCTTTTAATCGCACCATGTTGGAATTGAAATAAAGTTCATTCCTGGTGAATTTGACGAGGGTGTATACTTTTAATCGCACCATGTTGGAATTGAAATGCTCTTAAATCCTCAACATCGCCTATCTCATGTGTCTTTTAATCGCACCATGTTGGAATTGAAATTGGCTTCGATTTCAGATTGCAGCAAATCCAACTCTCCCTTTTAATCGCACCATGTTGGAATTGAAATGCATAGAGAGTATCCCGGTTGTAAGACCGGATATACCTTTTAATCGCACCATGTTGGAATTGAAATAATAATAAATTCATCGAAAAGACGGCGAATTTCACTTTTAATCGCACCATGTTGGAATTGAAATGAAATACGTCTGTCCGCGGGGTCTAGGTTCTTTAAACTTTTAATCGCACCATGTTGGAATTGAAATAGAATTTCGATATCCTCAACTCCATAACGCATAACCTTTTAATCGCACCATGTTGGAATTGAAATAAGACCGAATACTTGAGCAATAAGTTCGGAGAAACCCTTTTAATCGCACCATGTTGGAATTGAAATTTAACAGGATTAACGAAAAGTACGGAGATCAGGACTTTTAATCGCACCATGTTGGAATTGAAATGAATATGACGAATTCTCACAGGCAATAACCACGCCTTTTAATCGCACCATGTTGGAATTGAAATTAGCGTTTTATTAAAAGTGAAGCTTATAGTCGTTGTCTTTTAATCGCACCATGTTGGAATTGAAATAAAGGGGAACTAAGCGCAATAAGTGCGCTACTGGACTTTTAATCGCACCATGTTGGAATTGAAATATATTAACAGTATACTGAACATTTCCTCCGCCCCCACTTTTAATCGCACCATGTTGGAATTGAAATTTATGTAAAAGTAGAAACCGACGAACAGGGTTCGAACTTTTAATCGCACCATGTTGGAATTGAAATTGTATAATTGCTGATGATTTTAAGCTTATTAAGCACTTTTAATCGCACCATGTTGGAATTGAAATATTTAATAAGGAAAAGCCCTACGTGGTTAAGCGCGCTTTTAATCGCACCATGTTGGAATTGAAATTTTTCCATATTCTTTGCTCACGCCCATTCACAATACTTTTAATCGCACCATGTTGGAATTGAAATGAGTAAGATGCTGAGAATTTTAGCAATGGAACATTCTTTTAATCGCACCATGTTGGAATTGAAATTGAATGTATTAATCGGATTCGAAGAATCACAAACTACTTTTAATCGCACCATGTTGGAATTGAAATGTTTTGAGGATTTCTGGAACCTCTACGATGACAACTTTTAATCGCACCATGTTGGAATTGAAATTTACTCATTACATGGCCGCCTTTGCCGGCATCCATCTTTTAATCGCACCATGTTGGAATTGAAATGAAACGACCAGGAAGGCATGAAAGACGCTATAGGGCTTTTAATCGCACCATGTTGGAATTGAAATTACTCTGAGTATGTAAGACTTGGCGGGGCTGGTATCTTTTAATCGCACCATGTTGGAATTGAAATATATTAACAGTATACTGAACATTTCCTCCGCCCCCACTTTTAATCGCACCATGTTGGAATTGAAATTTATGTAAAAGTAGAAACCGACGAACAGGGTTCGAACTTTTAATCGCACCATGTTGGAATTGAAATTGTATAATTGCTGATGATTTTAAGCTTATTAAGCACTTTTAATCGCACCATGTTGGAATTGAAATATGGTCTAGGTCCATCATGACAATTTACAACTTTTCTTTTAATCGCACCATGTTGGAATTGAAATTTATCAGTATATTTCTTCATTTTCTTCCCCAGTACCCTTTTAATCGCACCATGTTGGAATTGAAATGACTTTATAACAAATTAATCGCACCAGCCCTAACGCTTTTAATCGCACCATGTTGGAATTGAAATTCGAAGAGCTTTATAGTGAACGCGAGTTCATCCGGGAACTTTTAATCGCACCATGTTGGAATTGAAATCTGACGAAGGCTATTTAGGAGATAGCTTATATAAACTTTTAATCGCACCATGTTGGAGTTGAAATAGAAATTATATGATGAAGGACTTGCTCCATATATAACTTTTAATCGCACCATGTTGGAATTGAAATGTATGACGGGGACAATATTACAACTGATTTAGGGTCTTTTAATCGCACCATGTTGGAATTGAAATAAAGATCCAATATTAGCACATAGACGACTCCAGTCATCTTTTAATCGCACCATGTTGGAATTGAAATTCTCAAGAAGGATTTCCGGATGATACACCTTTGCACTTTTAATCGCACCATGTTGGAATTGAAATACCTTTGCACTCAGAAACCCTTCCAGTTCTTCTACTTTTAATCGCACCATGTTGGAATTGAAATCTGTACGCGCCTCCTGGTATGTACGACTGGCAACACTTTTAATCGCACCATGTTGGAATTGAAATATGATATACTGCTATGGACAAGAGAAGTATATCAACTTTTAATCGCACCATGTTGGAATTGAAATAGAGGAGTTTATTGAATACTTCTTTCCCCAAAAAGATCTTTTAATCGCACCATGTTGGAATTGAAATAGAGATTGTGTCGCTTATTTGGGAACCAACTGCGAACTTTTAATCGCACCATATTGGAATTGAAATTGGAAAGCCATCTACAATGATAGTGTGCTGGAAACACTTTTAATCGCACCATATTGGAATTGAAATACCCTGTGGGGGTTCTATGACGGGGAAATTCGACCCTTTTAATCGCACCATGTTGGAATTGGCTTCGAGAGCCTCAGCCAAGAGCTTCTGAGTTTCAGCCATTCGGTTTTCATGTGTCCTGCTTTAAAACGTACAACGTATTGCATTAAACTAATAGCTATCAGTTAGTTGGTAATTGAGCGTTCGGCTTAAACGTACTATGCCAAACGTTCATCCTTTGGTATTTTTTAGCAGATTTTCCAGCGCGTCAATATGCTCCCTGAATGCCTGTTTGCCTTCTGTGCTGGCTATATACGAGGTATTGGGTTTTTTACCGACAAATGTCTTGTTAACTTCAATATAACCTGCTTTTTCCAGAGCGATCAGGTGACTTGCCAGGTTTCCGTCGGTCAGCTCAAGGGTTTCTTTCAAAAAGAGAAAATCTGCCCGGTCATTGACCATGAGTATGGACATGACCCCCAGGCGAATCCTGTTTTCAAAGGCTTTGTTGATATGTGAGATCGGGTTTTTCACTTTTCGTATTTGAAGTACATCAATGTACCATACACAATATGCATTGCTCCAAATCCTACAGCCCAGAACAATAAGCCGTATCCTGCATAAAAACAGGAAAGCATACCGAGCAGAATTTCAATATAAGCCAGATAACGGATATCGTCAAATGTATACTTGCTGCCGTTGAGCAGCGCGAGGCCATAAAACAGTAGCATCGCGGGTGCGATCAGCGCCGGAAGTCCATGATATAGCAGTGCCAGGCAGAAGAACCCTCCGGTAGCCAGCGGAATAGCTATATTGATAAGCAATCTGCGGCTTGTTTTATCCCAGATCCTCTGTCCTTTTCTCTGAGCCTGTCGTATGGTAAAAAAGATACCGGAAGCCAGCGCTCCTGTCAGGACTACTGCTGCATTGGCAAAAAAGAAGAAATATGTATTCTGAAAGCCGGAATAGGAAGGGGTTTCGTTGCGCAGTTCAAAATCCAGGTACCACCAGGCTGCGGCAGCTCCTGCGAGGGCAAAAATCCCGGCAAAAATCCCGGAAAGTCCGCTCAGGGAAATAAACCGGGATGATTTTTCCATCAGATTTCTTATTTCCCGGAGATCGCTCAAATGGTCGTTTACTGTTTCCATGTAAAAGTACTTTGTTTTTCAAAGTAAATAAATAGTGATTTATACTGCAAATTATTCTGGAAGAATTGTCTGAGACATGCGCTTTATAAGAGTCGGTAAAAAAAATATCCGGAATTTGTCACAAACAAAAGAGGCTGTCACTATTGACAGCCTCTTTGTGTTATATAATCCCTGAGGGAAAGTCTTATTTTTTGCCTTCTCCGGCCATGAGCGCTTCAATGGCAAAGGTCAGATACGTAAGCGGGGAGTTCCAGTTAATAGCAACCTCATTGGAAGCATAGCTGCACTCTTCGTCAATATAGGACACGGCAGGCAGGTTGGAAGGATAAGGCTTCATACAACCTTCTTTGTCCTGCTGATCCGGATTGGGGCCGCCAGCAAGGAAGCCTGGTATTACCTCATCGATACCATCTGCCTCACAGGGGCGATGGTGTGGATTCCTGCTGTATTTGGTGCCGAATGCGGTTACGTAGCTGTATCCTGTTCCGTTCCTGCCAAGAATATAATCGAGATTGGCGATTGCTGCGTCCAGATACTCCTTGTTTTTGGTAAGTCTGTATGCCTGAATCAATATGATACCCTGATTGGCGGCTACAGAGTTGCTGCCCCATACAAAATCACTTGTCTGATGGCCCATAGGAATGCCAAATTCTGATTTGGCAGCATGGTCTTTCAGTTTATTGGCTATAGAAAGCAAACGATCCTGAATGACTTTAAGGTCTTTTACTTCCTTTCCCTGATTGGACAGTGTGATCAGACCCAGCGTATATACATCCGGCCAGGCGGGCACTCCTGCCAGCTCGGATTCGCTGGCATAGCCTGCTTCGGTGTAATAATTTTTCTTTTTGGTAGTAACAAACAGCTCGGCAGCTGCCCAGTGGAATTCGTCCTTTACGTTTTTATCTCCATACTCTCCGGTTACGATTGCAGGTTTGAAAGTCTGATTCATTTCATTCTGATCGTAATAGACAGCCGGATTTTTCCTGGCCCATTCATAGGCTTTGACAGAAGCTTTCAGGGTAGAGTCGGCAAGCCCCGGAAGCTGTTTGCTGTATTGCTTGAATACTCTGGAGGCCTGTGCCATCACAGCTGCAAAGTCAAGAGCAGCGGCAGTCGATTTTTTTACTACATAACGGGGCTCTTTGCTCTGATGCGGCATGATAGAACCATCAAAGCCGGGATTGGTTACTTTATGGTATACCCCTCCATCGTTAGGATCCTGCATGCTGAGCATCCAGCGTACATTGAAAAGGATTTCGTCAAGAAGATCGGGCAGGTTATTGCTGCTTTCCGGTATGTTGACTGTTACGGTGTCCATAAACTTGGGAAAGTGCTCATACAGGGCAAGCATGGTATAGGTAGAGATACCGGAATTGACAATGTACTTGTTGTAATCGCCGGCATCAAACCAGCCATATTTTGATACCAGTTTGGTTCCTTCCGGTCTTTTGGCGGTAGCCGCAGATGAATGCACCAGTACGGCAGTGTCAGGAAGTCCGGCCTTGCGTGCCCATTTGCCTGCATATTTTTCCTCCAGATCAATGTGGCTTCTCTGATAGTAATACGACTTGAGACTGGCTTTGCCCACCTCATGGATTACCTGAGGAGCAATGGTAAACGGATATGAATCGGCAAGTCCCTGTACTTTGATACGGTAGGTACCCGGAGTAGTCAGGGAAGTAAAATCAGCCAGCGAAGACGACTCTTCGGAGTGTTTCCATACACCTTTTTTGTTCAGTTTTCCTTTGAATACTTCAGCGCCGGTTTCCGCGTTTACTACAGAAAACTCGGTGACAGGAGCATCGATTACCACGGCCGTTTTAGGTCCTTTGGGGTAATATCCGATCTGATTGAGACGGATATTGTCTTCCGGCCTTAATGGTGTTGCCTTGATAGTTCCGGCTTCCATTTGCTCACCGTTGGCATCAAGTATGTATGCTTCCAGTGCATCATACCAGGCTGTTCCTGATACATTGCCCAATGCTACCTGTATTTTGGCGCTGAACGCGCCGGAAGGAATATTGTAAGTACGTTCGTATTTTCTCCAGTCTCTGCTTCCGAAAGACTCAGCTGTTACCGGGGGGTATCCGCCGGTCTGCTTGCTGTTGGCATCGTAAAACTCCACTCCTATCCTTGCTTTCTCAAACGGGCGTTGTCCTCTGGATACGGAATCTACCTTCATCCAGCCGCTAAGCTTGAGCTTTTTGGCTCCTTCAGGTAATACGATGATCTGATCGCTTCCGCTCCATTTAGGTGCGATATTATGGACTCTGAGAGCATATTTGCCATCCTGGGCCTGTTCAGTGCGGACTCCACCCCAGTGATTCCAGCCACCTTCTTCTTCAAAACCGGGATTTTTCAATACGTTCTGACCATATACCGAGCCAATAAGAGGTGTAAGCACGGCAAGGACACCTACAAATTTAGATTTCATAAGTAAGTTTAAAATGAGGTTTAACTATAAATATTCCTAAAGATGCTAAGTAAAGTAAAATTCGAAGAAAGAAAAAATCTTACCTGCTTAAATATGGCCGGAAATGCCTTTGAAAAGTAAATTACGGAAAGAAAAGATTGAAAGGGAAAGGAAGATGGAAAAACGAAATTGTATGAGAATCAGCATTGAGGAAGGCGGATCCGGTCTGCGTAGAACTTCATGCGACTATGCTGCTTTTCCATTATTTCTACTTTTTCTATCCTGTCCTGACAGTGGTGATAAAATACCTCAACGTAGAAGTTGTTGAGAATATAGAGGTTGACTTTGTACTGATAGTAACGGATATCCATAAGAAAGGTACCTCCCATGTACAGATGTCGGATCCGGTTTTTCAGCGAAAGCGCTTTAAAGTCATTTTCAGATATATTCATAGCTTTTGATGAGTTGATCTGAAGTAAGATACGTTTTTTTACCTAAACTGAAAAACAGGCCTTTTAAAATGCTCTGCCAAGTGAAATTTGCGAAACATGATTGATGCTGTTGAGATCTTTGTACAGATCTTCTATGCGTACCTTGACAGAGATCTGAACGTACATTTCCATTTTGGTTTTTTTCTTGTCTCTTGATTGCAGAACGTTAACAGACTGGGTGATAATTTTATATTTTTTTAATATGGCAAACACCCTGTCACTTTCGATTTTGGTTGACGAAAAGCTGATTTGCAATACTTTTGATACATCTTCGTGAAAGAAGCGCTGTTCAATTTTTCGGAGAAAAATCAGGACAAAAAGGATAAATAAGGTAGCAAGTATTGCTCCTTTGTACATACCGGCGCCGATGGCCAGCCCGATGGCAGCAACCATCCAGATAGTTGCTGCGGTGGTAAGTCCGCGGATGCTGCCGCCCAGACTAAAGATGGCGCCTGCTCCCAGAAAACCGATACCGGATACTACCTGTGCCGCAATTCTGCCGGGATCCCCGTTCTGGAAATCGGGAAAAGTCTGAGGTATAAATATGGAAATAAGCATAAGCAGCGTCGAACCCATGCAAATGATGACATGAGTACGAAGACCTGCCTGCTGTTTCCTGTTTTCCCGCTCCCAGCCGATCAGTCCCCCCAGAATCATGCTGAGCACCAGCCGGATGCTGATCGTTTGTGTGTCGATCTCTGTCTGCCCGTTGATAAAATCAAATAGTTCCATGTCCTACAGTCCGTAAAAGTATTCTTAAAAACGACTTGTCCCGGTGGTTGTTTTTCCAATCAATTACGGGATGCCAAGCCAAATGTTCTCCTGAAACATACAAAATAGATTCAGGCATCTGAAAGCAGGACGGAATGCTGCCGAAACATGATTATTATCTGGCATCAGGGACCAGATTGCTGTTTTATTTGATAACGCGTACCTCGATCGCGTTAGGGCCTTTAGGAGTATCTTTGACCATAAAGGAGACTTTATCTCTGAGCTTGACACGGTCGATAAGCCCGTTGATATGAACAAATAAGGTCTCCTGGCTTTCAAGATCTTTTATGAATCCGAACCCTTTGTCGTCATTGAATGATAAGACTACTCCCTGCCGCGGAGTTTCGGGTTCCGGTTCCGTGCGGCTGACGCTGATCTGTATCTCTTCCAGCGCTATTTCTTTCTTGACACCCTGTTCCGGCGGTCTGGAGGTAATATTGCCGTTTTCATCCACATAGGCAATCATATCCTCAAAGCTGGTGCTTTTGCCGGACGATTCTTTTCGTGCTTTTTTCTTTTCGTCTTTTTCCTTCTTCTTTCTGAGTTTCTGCTTTTCTTTTTCTTTTTTGTTAAAGGTTTCTCTTGATTTTGCCATTCTTTTGAGTGAGAGTTATGCTTTGAGTAATAAAATAGTTTTGTGCCAAATCTGAATTACACGATTTATGAATATCGGGCAGGCAGTATGAATGCCCGGCAATGCTTCGTTTTTTAATACCGGCAGGTAAAATCCGATTGTAATCCGGTATAAAAAACGAACTCTTTTGTGCAGATATGTAACAAATAAATACCGGAGTGCTTTTAGGACAGGTACTATAATTGATCGGCAATATGTTATACAAAGAAACAAATAAATAGTGAATGTTCCTATTGCTTTATCTGCATATTGGAAAACTGTGATCCGGATATTTAGTTTATGTTTTTATGAAATCAGCTTAGCCAGGCAGTTTTTCAGGGTGGCAGAATCAGCTTGTGTAACAAATCGCAAGCCCGGATGGTTGGGATAGAAGGTAGTATAAACAGATTAGCTGAATTAATATGAAAACTCAGGATATCGGAAAATACGGTAGCAGAGAAGCAGCAGAGCGTGTTCCTTCTGCACAGATCAAGAAAAAACCAACAGTGCAGGATTTGCAGGATACCCTGTATGAGCTGATTTCGCAGAAATTTGCTGTTCATCAGGCACACTGGAATGTGCAGGGACCTCTGTTTGCCTCGCTGCATGAGCTGTTTGAGACGATGTACAAAGATCTCGAAAAACTGATTGACGAGGTGGCAGAACGAAAAGTAATTATCGGGGAAGCTGCAGACGGCAGACCGGAAGCGGTAGCTGAGCACGTAAAACTGACAAAATTTCCTACGGGAACTATTTCGGACAAGCAGTCGCTTGATGTGCTGACGGCGCGTTATCTTGAATTCTCGGACAATCTGGCCCAAAGGCTGGAGCAAACCGGAGAAACGGATATTACTACTCAGGATATTCTGATCAAGGTAAAGCGGATCGTGGATATGCATTTGTGGCAGCTGAGAGCATGTAACTAAGAAGTGTAACTGTTTGCAGAAACATCAGATAATACGGCAGAGGACACCCGGTCCCCTGCCGTATTTTTTTCTTATTTCTGTACGGTGAAACCAGTCAGGAGCAATCCGGTGTTGATATTGCATAAAGGCAGTCTGAAAAAAAGATTGCCGGCGGATAAAAACGAGAGATAGCTATGTCAAGACCGGAATATATAGAAGTGGAAGATAATGTAAATCTGCATGTAGTAGATTATGGAGAGGGGCCTACGGTAGTATTTGTACACGGGTGGCCGCTGAGCAATGCCATGTTTGAATATCAGTATAGTACGCTGGCACGTCAGGGGTTGAGAGTAGTTGGTATTTCGCTGCGCGGATACGGGTTGTCAGATAAGCCCTATGGAGATTATTCCTATGATCGTCACGCCGATGATCTTAAATGTGTTTTTGAGCAGATTGCGATTGTGGAAGATGCTGTCCTATGCGGGTTCTCCATGGGGGGAGCTGTTGCTTTGCACTATGCTGTCAAATACGAAGGCTGCCATATTACCAGGCTGGCGCTAGCCGGAGCCGCGTTGCCGGTATGGACTCGCAGAGACGGTTTTGATGCCGGGCACAAACTGAGTGAAGTCAACGATTTTATAGAACTGAACAATACGAACAGGCCTGAGCTGTTTAAAGAGTTTGGTAAGATATTTCCGGCAGAGGAGAGTGCTTTGCCGGCTGGTATAGCTGACTGGCTCAATACTATACATTTGCAGTCATCGGGCTATGCAACCGAGCAGGGACTTATTGCTCTTCGTGACACGGATCTGAGAGAGGCTGTCGAAATGGTTTCGATGCCTACGCTGATCCTGCATGGCAAAAAAGACAAAATATGTCCTTTTGCATTTGCAGAGTATATACATGAGCATATTCCGGAATCGGAGCTTGTATCCTTTGAAAACAGCGGACATGCTCTGTTTTATGAAGAGTTGGATAAGTTTAATGAAGAAATTGTACGTTTTGCGAAAAGTGAAGTAGAGCAAACTGTAGAATAGTCTCAGTATACGCAAGGATTCGTTATAAAAAACAGGAGGAGAGACTCTCTTGCTTTGTGAATAACATTACACATTATGGTTTTTCCCTGATTCGGGTATCCTGTATAGCAAAACTCCAACCGGATAATTCCGGTTGGAGTTTTGCTCATATAAAGGCGCAAGACCTGTACTCAATCAGCTATGATGATTTTCTTCGTCAATAATAGGTCTGAGCTCTGTCTGATCATCAGCAAATACGTCCCTTTCGCCAATCCCAGGACATTCAATCTCGCCTTATTCCCTTGTATTCTCACAGGCAATGTTACTTCTTCCCCCATTGCGTTTGTTATTCTGAATATGGCGCCGGTAAGGTCCGATTCTGTTTCAACCATAACTTCCTCTCTGGCTGGTACCGGATATACTTTATCAGACGTAGCATGTCCGAAAGTCTGTATTCCTGTAGCCATATCGACGATTATTGCAACAGGAGAAGATATGCTGCTACAGCCGGACTCGTTAGTAACTTCTACTGTATAGTTTCCTGCGGTGCTTGCTGTATAGGAAGGACCGGAACCGACTTCTGTGTCTCCGTTATACCACGTATAGGTCAGACCTGCTTCTTGTGCAGCATCCAGGGCTACGACTTCACCATCTGCTATCGTGGTGTGTCCGTCAACAGATATGATCGCTTCGGGCCGTGGATTTACTATAACTGAAACCATCGTCCGCTGACTTTCACATCCGGCAATCGTTTGTGAAACATAATAATTTGTTGTACCCGTCAAATCAGTCTCCGGAACCGGCGCAGAGCCTAAAGCAGTCCCCTCTGTCGCTGCCATATACCATTTTAATGCGAGGCCCGTGGCTGTCAAAGATTCAGGAGCATCGCCCTGGCAATATACGACAGGCGAAGCCACAGGTTCGGGAGTAGCGCATGGCAACAATCCCCGCAGGATGGCAGTGCCATACAGGGAAGGGTTCCGCCATGCCTCATCTGTATCTGCGTGCCAGGATAGCTTTCCGTCGCGATCTTCTCCGTCATCGTCATCATTGACCATAAACTCGATCCCCAGTAGCTTGCCGATGGCAGGAGTACCCTGGACATTTGTCCATGGAATCCGGACTTCAACGACATAGCCGTCGGGACGATCTGCTATTTTATATATAATTCCATCGCTTGAGCGTGCCGCCGGAATCGTTCCTATAGCTGTTCCGTCATTCCATCCGAAAGAATATTGCACCTCTTTGTCGCCATAGGTGGTCGCCTTGTCATTATTGATATCCACATATATTTCTATGCCGTCATCATCATAGACATTTCTGCTGTCATTTATCTTTACATCATCCGTAATATCGGCTAATACATACAAATAAGCATCGTCCCACAAAGCTTTAAACTCTCCGGAGAGATCCGCATTATTGGCAACCTCTCCTACTATCAGTTTTGTCATGCGGGCGGGGATAATGCTTGCGTTTTCCCATACTGCTTCCGGTATACCGTCAATATTGACAGGAGTGGCTGCTTTGTAGATCTCATATCTGTTCGAAACCCGGACAGTAATCTCGGCTCTGGCTCCTTCGCATCCGTTTAATGTCTGGGACACATAGTATCTGGTAGTTCCCTCGGTAGCGGTAGACGGAGTCGGAGCTTCGGCCAGCGGGATGGTTGTGATATTGTCGGTATACCATTTTAAGGACGTTCCTGTGGCCGTCAACCGGGCAGCCTCCTCTCCCACTGCATAATCAAAGAAGCGTGTAGTAACCGGCTCAGGTGTAGCACAGGCAGCACATTCGCTCACTGTAACGTCAGAGCTTCCGGTACTCTGGTAGCCTTCCGACAGCATGATCTGATAATCCCAGGTAGTCCCCAGATACATGCCTTTAGACTCCCATGCGGCTACGTGATTGGCAAAGGTCACCGTACCGCTTAGTCTCTTTGATGTGCGGACACTCCAGTATTGCTGAAAAGTTGCGGTTCCTACTATGGAAGGCTGCTCTGTTCTTGTCGTCTCATAGATCTCATATGTTCCGTCATCGCTGGTAAAAGTTCCTTTGGAGGTTGCTCCGGGTGGTCTCCAGCTTCCCCAGGATTCAACGATATAATACTCTATCAGCGGATCTTTTGTCCAGCCATATACGGCAAAATACCCGTTGCTGCCCCCGTCGAAAGTACCTGAAAAACAAATAGCCCGGTCAGCGCTTCCTTTAGCCCAGCCTTTTCCGGCCGTAAAGTTACCGATGTTGGTCCATGTCGTACTGTAATTGCCACCGGGACCTAGGGTCATGGATGCTGATCCGCTGGCGCCGTCATTCCAGAACGAATAAAAATAACCATCGTGGGAGCTTTGTATATTATCGACGATCGTCTGTGCATCGGTTGCTCGCGGAACAAGTAAAAACGCGCATAAAAATCCTGTTAACGATAATGTATCGCGCGTGTTTCTATACAATTGTATCAGTTTTGTCATACACATGGTTTAACAATAATGAACTATATATCAAAATAGGATTTTTATACTACTTAATGTGATCCGGAAAAGCAAATAAAAACTGATTTTGATTAATAGCTCACGCCTGATACAACTATTTTAGGTATTTTCCGGTATCCCGTATACTCAAAACTATGCTCTTCAAGTGTTGCTCAGTCATCCGTAAGGAAACTCCCGGTCTGCATTCCGAAACCGTCGCAAACCGGAGTTCAGTTTCAATTATTCCCCGCCTAGCATACCTGTACGGCGCAGAAGCGCTTCCGGAGACGGTTCTTTGCCTCTGAATCGCTTGTACAGCTCCATAGGATGCTCGCTTCCCCCTGCGCTGAGTATATGTGTGCTGAATAATAGTGCAGTGTCTTTGTTGAAGATGCCTGTTTCCTGAAAAAACTCAAAGGCGTCTGCATCCAGTACTTCTGCCCATTTGTAGCTGTAGTAGCCGGATGAATAACCGCCCTGGAATATATGAGAAAAGGAACAGCTTGTATTTGTTTCCCGAAGTGGTGCAAGCAGATCGGTTTTTTTCTGAAGCTGACGCTCATATTCACCTACATCCGTAATGGTGTTGGCTTTTTCAGTATGCCAGCCCATGTCAAGGAGGGCGAGACCAATCTGACGTACGGTCTGATAGGCTTCCATATAATTGGCGCTTTCCTTGATTTTCCGGATGTAATCGATCGGAATCACTTCTCCGGTTTTATAATGCCGGGCAAACAGGTCAAGACTTTCTTTTTCATAAGCCCAGTTTTCCATAATCTGAGAGGGCAGCTCTACAAAATCCCAGTATACATTGGTACCGGACAGGCTCTCATAGGTTCCGCTTGCCAGCATACCATGCAAAGCGTGTCCAAACTCATGGAACAGAGTAGTGACTTCGTCAAAGGTAAGCAGAGAAGGCTGTGACTTTGTAGGCTTGGTAAAATTGCAGACTATGGAAACATGTGGCCGTACATTTTCCCCGTTTTGTTTTTTCTGACCGCGGAAAGATGTCATCCAGGCTCCGTTTCTTTTGCCGGCACGCGGGAAGAAGTCCGCATAAAATATGGCCATATGCTCTCCCCGGCTGTTGATGACTTCATAAACTTTTACGTCCGGATGATATACCTGTATATTTGTCAGCTCTTTGAATTGCAGATTGTACAATCGTTCGGCAATCTGAAAGACTCCCTGTATTACATTTTCAAGCTGAAAATAGGGTTTGAGCATTTCATCATCTATAGCGTATTTTTCTTTTTTCAGCTTTTCGGAATAAAATGCTATGTCCCAGCGCTCCAGCTTATCAGGGCCGCCGATGGAGCGGGCATATTTGCCGAGCTCTTCTACCTCCCGGCCTGCTACCGGTAGCGCATACTGAAGCAGATTGTGAAGAAAATCGTTGACTCTGGCAGGGGATTCGGCCATGCGTTCTTCCAATACAAAGTGAGCATGGGATTCGTATCCGAGTAGCTGAGCCCGCTCGAGACGAAGCCTGACTATATCCAGAACAATCTGCTGATTGTCGTGCTCGTCTCCCTTGAATGCCTTGGAACCATATGCCAGAAACAGCTTCCTGCGCAATTCACGGCGCTCTGAGTAAGTCACGAATGGAATATAACTGGGAAACTGCAGGGTAAATACCCATTTTCCTTCCAGACCTGCTTCCTGGGCTGTCATGGCAGCAGCTTCTATAACGTGATCCGGCAAACCGGCCAGATCGTCCTTATTGTCTATGGTAAGCGTGTATGCATTGGTCTCTTTAAGGACATTTTCTCCGAATTGCAGCGATAGCCGGGAAAGCTGTTTGTCAATATCGCGCAGTCTTTCTTTATCCTTATTGGAGAGCTTGGCGCCGTTGCGGACAAATGCTTTGTATGTATCGTTGAGCAATGTCTGCTGCTCGGGATTAAGTCCCAGTGAATTTCGTTTCTTATATACGGCCTCTATCTTTTTGAAAAGTGCTTCATCCAGCAGCTTATCGTTGGAAAAATCGGTAAGCAGCGGAGATATTTCCCTGGCAAGCGCCTGAATCTCATCGTTGGTTTCGGCAGAGTTCAGATTGAAAAAAATGCCGGCTACCAGATTGACCAGCTCTCCGCCGCGCTCAAGCGCTTCTATCGTATTTACGAAATCAGGTTCGGCGGAAGATGAGGTAATTGCCTCGATTTCTTCTTTGCCCAGGCGGATAGCTTCTTTGACAGCCGGTAGAAAATGTTCATTTTTTATTTCTTCAAAAGGCGGTGTGCCAAACGGAGTATTGAACTTCTGTAGTAGTGGATTCATAAAAGCAACAATAAAAAGTTAAAATGTAATATCAGCGAATAAGCAAATTAATCTCTGAGCATGATCCATTCCCTGGAATCAGTCAGATGAATTATTTTTTTCAGATAAAAACCGTTTTTACTATAAAATGAAGCCAGCCCTTCCTCTTCTATGGCCAGCCAGAACTTCTGACCGGGATTTTGTCTGAATAACTGATGCAGCCAATACGAACCAAGCTGACGGTTTCTGAACTGTTCGTCAATCCAGAGAAATCCGATGTACAGATACCCCTTATCAAACCAGCTCTGAGCTTCTTCTTTGTATATGAGCGTATCAGGGGCCGGCCTGGAAAATACCAGCCCCCCTCCTGCTATCCGGTGTTCTTTCCGGAGGACAAATACCTGAGTGGAGCTCTGGTAGTCTTTCCAGAAAGGGACGATACCCTCCTGCCAGTCGGTCGGAAGAATATTAAAAAAAAGCCTTGCCGAATCAGACAGATCTCTGAATGTATAATCGCTATTTGAATGTCCGGATGTCAAGTTGTCTGACTGGTTTATCATTATAGTAGCTTCCACGACCAGAGTTTGTCAGAATCCTCAGTCCAGCGGTCGCCGATGTCTGTCCGGTAGTAGGAATTGTTGATCAGCACATTGCTAATCCGGTTGTAGAGTTGCTTTTGGGCTTCTTTCATGGTGGTTCCTGTACCGGTGACCAGCAGTGCCAGTCCGGAATCTCCGGTTATCAGCCATTCTCCGTTGATCTGCTTGAGATGCATAGGATGAATACCTTCTTTCATGTTTTTTTTGACAACGACTACTGCGTCTTTGGAAAACAGATTAAAGGTTTCCTTGTCATTGTACGGAAATGGTGGCACTACCATATAGGCGCCCACCTGAAAGCCTCTTTTGGTATTGATTTTAAAGCTTTCGCCTTTGGCAACTTTATAGAGTATCTTGCCAAACGGCTCAGCGATACCATCTCGCTGGATATATACCTGAGGGAAACCAAAGCGGGTAGTAAATTCCAGCGGATATATGCCATTGCCGTTGACAATACAGTTGATATCAATATGGCCGACAAAATTGTCTTTTGCCAGTGTTTTCTCCATTTTTTGGAGTGTGGCATCAAAAATAGGATTGTCATCGGTCCAGAAGCTGCTTGTGCCCATTTCACCGGTCGATACGCCCAGCTCTTTAGGGAACAGCTTTTTATGCTCAAATGTGATATTAATGGGCTTTATAAACTCCTTTCCGTTGAAGAAAGCGGCCACGGCGATTTCCACTCCGCTTACTTTACGTTGCAGCTGAAATGTACCCATGGCATCGCCCCATGTCTTTTCGTAGGCTTTGAGCACGCGTATAATATCGCTTCCATCTTCCTCCTTACCGACAAAAAGCAGCTGCTTGTATTCCTGTGCCTCGCCGCTTGGCTTTATGACGTACGTATTGGGGTTGGCTTCTACATAGGCGATCGCATCCCGGAAAGTAGTAAACTCCTTAAAATTGAGAATCTTTATTTTATGGCGTTTTAGCTCATTCTGACCAAAACTGCGATCCTGCTCCAGGTTGTCAGAGTACTCCGTACCACCAAAAACCAGCTTACCCGCAGCTCTCAGCTCGGAAGCAATCTTGCCATAGCCGGTATAATCAAAAATGATTACATCTGCCCAGGATACATATTTTTGCCAGTTTTTGACCTTGGGTACAAAGCCACTGCCCACCTCATGACAGGGTCTGTATTCAATAAAGAGCTTTACTTCGTTTCCTTCCAGAAGTGTTGCATTGGCTATATCGAGTGAATCCCCCCACTTGGAAACGAACAAAAATTTTATTTTTTGGGACATTTAATCGTTTAAATAAAAGTATTCTGCTGTTATGCTGAGTTCAAATTTATGAATTTTCGCCATAGCAATATCTATTATCAATCAGCCTGCCTCAAAAATGTTTGTGTATGCATACAGGCTTTTTTTATTCCGGTTATGAATGAGCCTGTTGCCGGAATCTTAAGGAAAGTACAGGAAAATAGTTTTGATATCCGGGAAATGAAAGTATAAAAATATATCTTTGTCAGGTTGTCTGATGATATGATGAACTCAAAGATAATTCGTAAAACTCTTGCTGATGAAGTAGCTGACAGAATCCGGGAGGAAATACTTTCTTCCAGGCTGGAGGTTGACCAGAAGCTGCCAACTGAAGCAGTAATGAGCCAGCGCTTTGGTGTTGGGCGCTCTACCGTGCGGGAAGCAGTGCGTATGCTGGTTCATGCCGGGATACTGAGGGTGCAGCAGGGCGTCGGTACATTTGTAGAGGCTGTCACCGGTATTCATGAGCCTTTTTTGAAACGGGTAAAACGGGCGGATCATGAGGATCTTGATGAGGTGCGTAAATTGCTGGAAATGAAGATAGCTGAAAAAGCAGCCCGCAACCGCACGGAAAGTGACATGGAAGCAATGGCGGCTTTTTTGGAGCTCCGCAACCAGGCGGCAGACGCAAAGGATTTGCCTGCATGTGTTGAGGCAGATATACACTTCCACATGGCGCTGGCCCGGGCCTCTCAGAATGAGCTGCTTGCAGAGCTGTATCAGACGCTGGCTGCACAATTGAAAAGGTGGTTTATCGAACAAATGGACTCTACGGATTCTTTTGTAAGAACACAGGAGCTTCATGAAAAGCTCTTTGATTGTGTAAAAAAGAAAGACTGTGCCGGGGCCTGGAAGCAGGCAGAAAAGATTATTAATTTCAGAGATTAGCCGGCAATTGCTGTTCTCTCCTTTTATATGAAATAGTTATTAACTCCAATCGGATACACCAATATGTCAACTGTCGTAAGTCCGGTACAGGCAGACCGGACCGCTTACTCCATCCTGTTTGCAATCAGTTTCAGCCATTTTCTTAATGATCTGTTACAGTCGGTCATTCCTTCTGTCTATCCGTTGCTGAAAGAAAATTACCAGCTTTCTTTTATGCAGATTGGTCTGATAACGCTGGTGTTTCAGCTTACTGCTTCGATACTGCAGCCCTTTGTTGGAAATTATACCGACCGGCATCCGAAGCCTTTTTCGTTTGTTGCAGGTATGGTTTTTTCACTGTCCGGTATTGTCTGTCTGTCGTATGCTTCCGGTTTTGGCTGGATTTTGCTGGCAGTAGGTCTTGTTGGCGCCGGATCATCGGTTTTTCACCCGGAAGCGTCCAAAGTTGCCTATTTTGCTTCGGGCGGAAAACGTGGACTGGCTCAGTCCATTTTTCAGCTGGGGGGCAATGGCGGATCTGCCCTCGGGCCGTTGCTTACGGCAATGATTATTATGCCTTTCGGCCAGTTGTATATATCCTGGTTTGCGCTGGTACCAGCGCTGGCCATCGTAGTTCTGTATAATGTAGGGATCTGGTACCGGGTGAGATTGTCTGCCGAGCTGACTCCCAGGGCTTCCGTAATCCGGGAAAAAGCAACCTTGTCCAGGCAGAAAGTATGGTTTGCTCTGGCGATACTGCTGGTACTGATATTTTCCAAATATTTTTATATGGCCAGTATTACGAGCTACTTTACCTTTTATCTGATCGAAAAATTTCAGGTTTCTGTACAACAGTCGCAGTTATACCTCTTTGTGTTTCTTGGAGCGGTAGCGGCCGGTACACTGGCCGGAGGACCGTTGGGGGATCGTTATGGCCGCAAAATTGTAATCTGGATCTCGATTCTGGGTGCTGCGCCTTTTACGTTGCTTCTGCCATATATGAATCTGCCCTGGACTGGTATACTGGTTGCGGTTATCGGATTTATTATTGCTTCTGCCTTTTCAGCGATACTGGTATATGCGCAGGAGCTGATACCGGGCAAGGTGGGAATGATTTCGGGCCTGTTTTTTGGGTTTGCTTTCGGTATGGGAGGACTTGGCTCTGCTATCCTTGGATACTGGGCTGATTTATCCGGTGTGATTCATATTTTCCATGCCTGTTCATTTCTCCCGTTGATAGGGGGCGTAACGGTATTTCTTCCGGATCTTCGGACTGTCAGACAACAATAGATCGTATATCAGCCGGGTGGGTTTCAGAAATCGTACTCTTCGTTTTTTCTGTTGAACTCATCCGGGCCAAACACAGGATTGAGCTGAAGGTTATAAAACGCGTACTGCTCATACAGTCCTTTGTCATCATACATGATCTGTAAAAGAGGCAGAAACGTTTTTTTGTCAATATACAGGAAGGTCTGCTTTGAATACGCATTGGGCACACGTATGACCATACCTGGCTTTCCGTCCTGGTAGCCGGACAGATTTTTGTTGAGCTGCAGAATCATATAATCGCTTATATGGAGCTTGTATGCTATACTGGTAATGTTTTCTCCGGCCTGAATCTCATAGTCCGTATAGGCAAATGGCTTATAATCAATCTTGATTTTGTAGCAGGGCTTGCCATCAAAAAGGGTATCGCCGACATAGGTAAAATAGTTGTTGAAATCTGATCCTGATTTCTCGTCTATATGACTGATAATATCGCTTATATAATCAAATCCGACCTCATGAACAGTATGGTGGTTGTTATTACGCATAATGCTGCCGTACGGATCCAGCGAAAGATTGATATAGGGAAATGTATTGGGGTTTATCAGCGCTGCATTCTTGTTTTTCCCTTCTACATACAATACCTCTACACCTTCATTGGGAGAAATAACTTTGGTGTATATGCTCTTGGGATTTTTTGAAAACCGGACCTGCTGCTCGCCTTTGAGATACTGATCATTTACACGTTCAATCTTTCGCATGGTAAATTTCAGGCTTTTTATCTTATCGATGGAAAGGTACATATTGTCGATGATTTGTCTCGCATCGGTTTTGCGCTCGACCTGAAATGAGGCAAGAATAAAGAATAACTTAACGGAGCATACTATGAATACTGATCTGAAGCCGGTATATACTGGTTGCTGGTACATGATAAATTTTCTGAGTAACTGATAGATACCCATCGTATACGATATTTCGCAGTACGATGTGGTTCTTTTCCATAAAAAAATCAAAAAAAAGGACTTTCAGTTCAAATGTTTCTAAATAAAATTTAGAAACATATTTGAATAAATACAAATATGAAACGCATATTTTTTATACATGTTTATATCTGAATGCGTTATCCGGCCAAGGTAAATCATGGTCCGGGACCAGGTATTAAAGGAATAAGTTTCTGATTATAAGTGTAATGGTTGTTGTTCTTTTATGTCGGAAGGTATAAAAACTAAGCACTATTGACAACCGGAAACAGCTTTGGGGGAGCTGTTTGCTGTATTATGTTAGCATTACCGGATTAAGGTGTGAAAATCCATAAACAAAGGAGCAAAAAGGAAATGACTCTATTGCAGGGGGGGACTTTCTGACTGCTTCTGCTTTTTATGTGCGTTCCAGCGTTCGAACATTCCGGGGATTTCATTTTTGAAAAAATCAAGAAAGTCGGATAATTCACGAAGTGCCTGATTAAATTCTCCGGTTTGAGAAGGACGTTGTCCGAGAACTTCTTTATACAGACTGCTCATACTGGCAAGCCCTTCTATTTTGAGCTGCATTTCCTTTTCCCAGTTTTCCAGACAGCTTCTGAAATAGCGTTTCCGGTCGCCTGGTCTGGTAATATATTCGATATGTTTGGTGGCCAGCAACGTGTTGAGAGCACTGCTGGTTGAGCTTTTACTGATATTGAGATGCTCCTGTATATCTGCAAATGAAAAATAGGTGTTGTCGGCTACCAGCATGAGAGCCAGTACTCTGGCGGTGACAGGCGGCATTCCTGATTTCTCATAAAAAACTCCCAGCCGTTCTATAAGTTCTTTCTGATAGTTGGAGATAGTAGCGCTCATGTCAGTTTTGCATAAGATCAATTAATAAAAAAGATCTGAAACCATAAATTCGGTTTCAGATCTTTTGATGATTATTGGAGTTTTACATGGTTTTGATTTCAACAATTTCTCTTTTCGGAGGGGTGCTCTTATCCTTTTTCTTTCTGAATCTGGCAAGAAACTTCTCCATCGTCATGTAAATCGCCGGTATTAATACCAGTGTAAGCAACAATGAGCTGGTCAAACCACCTATAATTACCCAGGCCAGACCATTTTTGGATTCGGCGCCTGCACCCGAAGCAAGAGCGATCGGAAGCATACCAAAGACCATAGCCAGTGTTGTCATCAGAATCGGACGCAGACGTTCTTTACCTGCTTCGATCAATGCTTCTCTTACCGATACGCCGGTTTCTTTGATATTATTGGCAAAGTCCACGATCAGGATCGCATTTTTGGCAACAAGTCCCATGAGCATGATCATACCGATGATGGAGAATATGGTAAGGCTTTCCATGCTAAGCGCCAGCGCCAGCAGAGCTCCGATCAGTGCCACTGGCAATGAGAATAGTACTATGAACGGATACAGGAATGAATCATACAGAGCTACCATGATCAGGTATACAAAGATAATCGCGATGATCATGGCAAGCCCAAGGCTTGCAAATGCATCGGATTGCTGCTCAAGCGCTCCGGAATATTGAATTTCCAGTCCTTCGGGAACAGACACCTGGTTTACAAGCTGCTGAAGTTCTTCCCCAACCGTACCTACCGGCCGGCCCACAACCTGTGCCTTGACAGTAATGGAGGACAGACGGTCTCTTCTTTCCAGCTTGGTAGCGCCCAGTTCCTGCGAAATAGTTGCAAATTGCTTCAGCTCTACAAGGCTGCCGCGGCTGTTGCGGAACGTAAGACTGCTGACATCGTCAATACTGCTTCGGTTAAACTTGTCCAGTACGATATTGATATCGTATTCATATGGCCCTTCACGGAATTCTGAATTGTCATTACCATTGAAGGCTGTTCTGAGTGTTGTACCCACCTCTGCTACGTTAAGCCCGAGCGATGCCATCCGCTCGCGATCAATACGTACCTGAAGCTCAGGTTTCGGGTCCTCTGTCGACAGCTCAACATCGGTAGTTCCCGGTATCTTTTTGGTAAGCTCCAGAATCACGTTTGCCATATCCTGGATTTTATCCAGTTCCGTGCCTTTGACTACTACCTGAATCGGCGCTTCATTGGCACCACCGGCGATACCTACCGGAGCTGCTTTTACTTTTACTCCGGGTATTTGCCCCTGGATTTCTTCTTTTATAAGTTTACCAAACTCATCAGAAGAGATATCTCTTTTTAGCTTATCTACCAGAATGACACTCAGCTCGGCCATATAGTTGGATGCAGACCCAAGTCCGGCTACGCTTGAATATCCGACACTGGTAAATACTTTTTCCACGTCCGGTCTGGCCAGAAGCATCCGCTCAATAGTGCCGGTGGTCTGATTGTTCTGATACAGATTGGTCTGAGGATCGTATTCCAGTGTGATAATTAATTCGCCTTTGTCACTCTGAGTGATGAATTCCGATCCGATAAACTTGGCAGGAACAAGAGCTATAGAGCCGACAAAGAGGATTACGGTGATAAGGTATACTGTTTTGCGATGATCAAGCGCCCACTCGAGAATAGATGCATAGCCTCTTTTCAGACTTTCGAACAGATCCTCAAAACCCAGGGAAATACGTCCCCACAAGGTGTCTTTTGTGAAATGATCGAGCTTTCCGAATCTGGAAGCAAGCATCGGGGTAATGGTAAAGGAAACAAACAAGCTCATAAGGGTGGAGAATACGACCACCAGAGAGAATTCGCGGACAATATTTCCTATAAGACCTGATACCATGGACATCGGAAGGAAAACCACGACGTCCACAAGGGTAATGGCAAGAGCGGTAAATCCGATTTCGTTCCGTCCTTCAAGAGCAGCTGTCCGCTTATCTTTACCCATCTCCATATGGCGGTAGATGTTTTCGAGTACCACAATGGAGTCATCGACCAGAATACCCACTACAAGAGACAGGGCCATCAGCGTCATCAGGTTGAGTGAGAACCCGAAAATATACATCATGATAAATGTTGAAATCATGGAGGCCGGTATCGCCAGCATGACGATCAGTGAGCTTCTGAGACTGTGCAGGAAGACAAGCATAACGCCGGCTACAATGATAACGGCAAGGAAAAGATCAAAGGTAACCGCATCTGCTGAAGCCATGGTATATTCCGAGCTGTCTGTAGCAAGAGAGAAGCGTATATTTTCGGATTTGTACGTCTCCTCGATCTTTTGCATGGCCTCACGTACTTTTTTGCTTACTTCTACCGCGTTGGCATCGGTTTGCTTCTGAATGATGAGACCAATGGAAGGTTTGCCGTTTATACGGTTGATGGTGGATATTTCTCTCACTCCGTCATTGACCTGAGCAATATCGCCAACCTTTACTTTGCTTCCGGAAGGAGTATAGGCAACAACAAGATTGGTTATCTGATCAATTGTTGTAAACTTTGCAGCCACTCTGAGGCTATACTGGCGCTCCTGGTTTTCGATCTTTCCGGTAGGAAAATCCTGGTTGGCCGCAATGATAGACTGTGTTATTTCACTCAGAGAAAGATTGTAGGCTCTCAGTTTGTCAGGATCGATCAGTATCTGAATTTCCCGCTCCTCTCCTCCTACCATGGTAATCTGTCCTACACCTTCCACTTTGGTTAGCAAAGGCAGAATTCTGTCTTCAACCAGTTTGAAGAATACAGTTGGCTTGACATCACCGTTGACTCCCAGCTGAAGAACAGGGATATCATCGGAAGAGAACTTGTTGATCACGGGCGTATCGACATCATCAGGCAGCTCTGCCATAATAGCGTTTATTTTTCGCTGGGCATCCTGGAGGGCCTGATCGACGTTGGCATTCTGACGGAGCAGAACTGTAACCATGGAAACTCCCTCCTGAGATACAGATTGAAGCTTGTCAAGGTTTTCCAGTGAGGAAACGGCATCTTCGAGTTTTTTGGTAACTGACGTTTCGACCTCACCGGCAGCAGCGCCGGGATAAGTGGTAATGATCGTCAGTACGGGAGCGTCAAATTTGGGAAGCAGATTGTAATTCAGTTTCGAATAACTTATGGTTCCCAATATACCCAGCACCGTAAATATTACGATAATCAGCGCCGGGCGTTTGATGGATATTTCGGTTATTGACATTAGCCAGAATTAAAGCTTGTTTATGATAATTACTTTTGCACCATTGGTCAGGTTGATCTGACCGGAAGTAACGATGATATCTCCTTCGGACAAACCTTCTATCACTTCCAGGTACTGTCCGTAATCATTGCCAATTACAATTGGCTTCAGTTGTACGGTGTTTTCTTTGTCCGCTATATAGACTTTTGCATCCTTAATGCTGCCTACAAGGGCTTCTCTTGGTATCTGAAGTGTCGGAACATTGCTTTGCTTGTTGAATGTAACATCGACATATGTGCCGGCTTTAAGCTGTTTGTCCTTTTTGTTCTCAATGGAAAGCTCTACCGGATAATTATGTGCCTCATCGCCTCTCGGACTGATAAAGGTTACTTTACCGTGGTAGTTTACTCCCGGAAATACAGTAGTAGTGATGGTTACTTCATCACCCAGATTAAGAGCGTAGACATCATTTTCGGAGATGTTTAACTGTATTTTCAGTTTGGATATATCAACTACTGTGGCGATCGGAGAACCCATAGTGGTAAAGGAGCCTTCTTCTGCCTGCTTGGATGTGATGATTCCGGAGATCGGAGCGGTAACAGTTGTGCTTGACAGTTCTTTTCTTGCCTGATCTACCTGGTTACGGGCATTTTCGTAAGCCAGGCTGTACTGGTCAAACTGTGCTTTCGACGCGGCTCCGCCTTCGTACAGGTTTTTGAAACGCTCAAAGTTTTGTTTGGCATCGGCTAGTCTTTGCTGTGCATTATCTACTGCCAGAGAGCGCAGGCGATCATCGATTTTGGCAAGAACCTGCCCCTGGCTGACTTTCTGACCGAGCGTTATATTAAGGCTGATAATTTTTCCCTGTACTTCAGACTTAATATCTATGACCTGGTTGGCAATGGCCGTACCGACCATTTTCAGCTTTTTCTCAGCTATCTTCTTTTCTGCTTTGTACACATTGACAGACACTACCTGATTGGAGTTGTCTTCAACCTGTGCTCTGGCCTCGATCGTCTTTTTATTTTGCATTAGTCTGAAAGCGATCATGCCTGTCAGAATAATAACGACTGCTATGGTAATAAACCTTTTCATAAAAATATTAAGCTAATTTTACTGGGAGTTTGAAGTCAAATAATTGATAATATTTCCTTTGGATTTTTCCAGCTGCAATCTGGCAGTATATAATTCCAGAAGTGTGCTGATATAAATGTTTTGTGCCTGACGCAATGCAAATTCGGCATTAACTACATCGGTTGACGTACCTACACCTTCTCTGAATTCCAGCTGGGTTACATTGTACACCTCTTCAGCAAGATTCACATTCTCCTGTTCGGCAGCAATCCGGTGATAGGTGTTTTTGTACTGGATTTCTGCATTTGATACCTCAATATTGATTTGTTGCTTTTTCAGTTCCAGCTGTTGTTTCAGCTGATCCTGCTTTACTTTGGATTGCTGCACGAGCGCGCTTTTGCGGAGACCGTCAAAAACGGGAATGGATAACCGAAGTCCTATTGAAGCAGTAGTATAGTCTACCCAGTCGTTGTTTTTGGTTTTGTACAACCCCAGATCAGGTCCCTGCCCTACATAGCTGTAATTTGCGAATCCTGTAAGACGCGGAAAATACTGATTGGTGATGCTTTTCTGATCCAGTTTCTGAAGCTCCAGATTAGTTTCCAGCAACTTGTAATCTGTTCTCTTGTCAAAAAACTGCCCGGGATTTTCGGCTGACTGCAATTCTGTCTGAGACAATTCAAACGTCGTATCGCTCAGGGCAATAGGCTGATCAAGCGGCATGCCCATTTGAAACTTAAGGCTGTTGTACGCCTGCTCAAGGTTAAGCTCTGCCTGTTTGATCTGGGATTCAAGATTCGCCTTATTTACTCTCAGACGGTTAATATCTACTTTTTTCGCAAGACCATTGTTGTATTGCAGCTCTGTCATTGACAATGTGGTAGTCGTATTGGAAAGGTTGATATTGAGCAGAGTCAGCTGTTTTTCAATAACGATTACCTTGTAATAGGAATCGGCTATGCTGTAAGCTGTGTTTTCGCTCACCCAGGTACTGTTTTGCTTGTAGTATTTGGTGGAGCTTTTTGCTGCTTTCAGTCCGGTCCAGAAAGTCTGGTCGTAAATCATTTGGGTTACTTCACCGGAAAGACTTGAGTTGTACTGATATCCCATCGGGATACCACCTTGTCCCCCACCCATAAACTGGTCCATGTTCGGGATAATCAAAAGAGGAATTTTCAGGCGGTCCTCAAAGACACCATTGATGTTTGCCTGAGGAAGCCCTGTACTTCGCACTTCGATGATCCGCTTGTCTGAGATATTTTCATCCAGACGGGCAATACGGAGATTATAGTTGTTTTCCGACGCATATTCAATACACTCCTTTATCGAAAGAGCCTTGGCTCCAGGGGTTTGGGCTTTACCCTGATAGAGGACTGTAAAACTTAATAAGACGATCAGATAAAAAGTGGAATTTTTCATTTTCTGCAATCAGTCGTTTTGTTTTAATTGTCGGAATAAAGCTAGTAAAGTTTTATTGGTTCTGAAAACTTCGAACCAGAAAAACATAATTTTTTTTAAAATGATTCCGAAAGCGGATTATGCTGTTTACAATGAGGATCCGGGTGACTCGAAATAGGTTTATTTTTTTATTTAACTATATGATAAATAGTTTTATAGATAGTTTTATTGGTTTTGAAATATTGTCTGTATGCTGATTCATAAAAACAGTTTTATAAAACGTGTGCTTTGGAATAAGAAAAAAATATATTTAAAAAGTACAATTATAAGTCTGGTCGTTTATGCTGATGATGCCCGATAACCTCTGTGGTTGATAAGCATATGCTATTTTCGGGTAAACTGTTTAGCGATTGAATTGTTATTAAACAAAAAAGCCAGCTTCCGCTGGCTTTTTGCATATGTTAACCGGAGCCTACACTCTTCGTGTAGAGGTTTTTAGCTCTTCAATCAGATTGGATTGTGTCTGAAGCTCACGCTTCAGCTTGCGCTCTTTCTCGAGGGTTGTTTTTTTATGCTCTTCAAAAGCGTTAAACAATTGCTCGTATTCGTTGATCTTCTGACGTGTTACCTTATGACTGTTCTGATACAAAAAGAAAAGTACGGCACATGCAATAGCTACCGAAGCAATAATGAACCAAAGTGTAGTAGCATAGGTATATTTATCGACAGTGGCATTCATAAACGTCATGCTGTCTTTGCTTAATGTAAGCTGGCTGAGGCTTTCGTTGAGTCCCTGTACCTCTTTTTCCAGTGACTGAATCTGACCTTTTTGATTACCGATAGTTGCTTTTTCCTGTTTCAGGGAGCTTTTATAAAACTGTATGGTATCATTTATAGCCTGCCAGACATCTTTCAGGTCTGTTTTCTTTATAACCTTATAATGCTGGTAGGACTCTGATTTGTCCACAACTTTTTCCCATTTATCATTTAGAGTTACAGGTTCGTTTTGAGCGTGTGCAAACGAAAAACCAAATAGAAGGGAAATCAAAATTACCAATCTGCTCATGCTGTATCTGTTTTGATTGTGGAAATTAATGGATAATGTTATTTTATTAAAGGATTAATGAAAAAAAATATCCTTTATTGTATAAAATCGTGAAATTTTAGCAAAAAACTTTGCTAAAACTTCACGATTTTGTTGGCATTAGTGGATTGCAGGCGCTGCACCGTTTTTCGGATTACTTTCAATCATAAGGAAAGCTCCCCAGCTTAATGGTGACGAATTTGTTTCTTTGATTTTTCTTTTGGCAAGCGCGAATGCTTTTCGTTTGTCCCCGCTGCGAATATATTCCTCATAAAAATGATACATGAAGGCTTGGGTAATATCATCCTGCACTTTAAACAAGCTCATGATGACAGCATCAGCTCCGGCAAGCAGAAGAGAGCGCTGTAAGCCGAATACTCCTTCTCCGTTGACAATTTCACCTCTCCCTGTTTCACAGGCGCTGAGAACAATCAGATCTGTATTGGCAAGATTTAATGAAGCGGCTTCGTAAGCAGTGAGTATACCACTCCGGCCGTTTATATTCTCAGAGTTTTCCAGTAACTCTCCGCCTCTGTAAAACAGAATTCCGGAATTAAGCAGTGAGTTGTCCAGGCGGCTGTTATCGTTTTTGTATGAACTTTCCTGGAAATAGCCATGTGTGGCAAAATGAAGCACATTGAGATTCTGCATGGATTTTACCGTATCTTCTGTCAGGGCACTTCCGGTTAGGACATGGGTAGTCAGGGAATGTTTTTTCAATAAGGCAGCTATTTCAAGCACTTCTTTTTCCGCTCCCGGAAGCTGAATTACCTTGCCGGACTGACCATCGGAATAATAGGTCGGATTGCCGCCAAGAACAAATACCGGCGCTGTTTTTTGTATAGCCTTCCTGTTTTTTAAATTCTGCTTAGAACGAATCAGGTCTTTGCTGTTGCTCAGAAACGTGATCGATTGCTTATCGAGCAGAAAAGTGTTTTCCGGAGTTTTGAAAGTTTCCGGGTTAATCTGATAATAGATTCCGTCCGGAGAGAAGTAAATGGTATTGCTACTGCCAAGAACCGGGGCTATCGGAGCCCAGAATTTCTGGTACGAATATTCATCATCTATGTTTAAAATCAGTGTATTGCGGAGATATTTATAATATCTGCCTTCCAGCTCACCGGCTCTGGGAATTTTGACGTAGGTCGGAAAATCCTTATTGCCATTTAACACCAGCGCTGCATAAAATGCCGAATCTGTAAAGCTTTGATTGAAGTATCGTACCCGCAGGATCTCAACAATACTTTCATTACTCAGAAGCTGTGCACGTATATCTTTCCAGGTGGCTTTTTGCCTGACAGAATTATCTGCGAAATAGGCAGAACGCAGACCTATATTTTTTTCCTGAGCTTCTATTTTTTTCTCCAGCTCTTCAATAGTGATGCCGAGCTCTGCCTGTTCGGCAGCATTAAGCCCATACACACTTCCCAGAAACTCTTTCTGTGAAATCCAGTCTTCAAACATATTGATCAGCACGCTGTCTCCTGAGGCGGCAATGTTTTGCCTTATTTGCTTGTCTGAACTTAAGAGAATTGCCTTTGTTGCGATAATGTTGTTGTATACTTTACCCAGCTCTGCAGGCTTATTATTGGCATAAGCGGACAATAAAAGATAGTTATAGAACTCAAATTCGTCTTTGAAAGCTGCCCAGTATCCGGATTTCTGCCGGAAGCTCATGCCGGGGAAAAGTGTTTCAATATACTTCAGGTATCTGGGAATGGTCTCTTCCATTATCTGTATGGCCTTATCCGACTGACCCTGCATATAATAGGCTCTGGAGAGCTCTCCCAGACAGGTGTTGTACGCGGGGTGCTCCTTAGACAGACGGTCTTTGATGATCCCTTCTGCATTGGAAAACTCCTTTTCGGCAGCTGCATATTCCTTGCGTGCGTATGACAGCTTGCCGCGGGTACGCAGTACATTGGCATATAGTAAGGATTTAGTATTGCCGGTATTCTGAAAATAGCTAAGCGCTTTGTCGAGCAGTCTAGCTGCTTCATTATAGTTTTGCTGACGTATCAGGTAGTCCGAGTAGCTGATCAGTATCTTATTGTATTTCTCACTGTTTTCCTGAAATGAGTTTAATGCGATTTCCAGCGCTTTTACATAATAAGTGCTGATATCTTTGTTGGCTTGACCGGATCGGATGGCCAGCTCAGCCTGCAGCAAATACAGGTCCGGACTAAAACTGTTGGATTGGCCCAGCGCCTTTGTAAGCAGTGAGGTTGCTTTGCCTAATTCTTCTGTGGCGTTCGGATAATCTGCAATGGCATCGAAATATTGGGCATACTGATAGCCTGCCCGGGCAAGCTGCAGAGACATAGGTCCGAAATACTGCTCACTCAGACGGATAGCCTGTACAATCCCATTTTCAGCAGCATCAAAATTCCCGTTGATAAGGTTTATTTCAGATTCGAGCAGAATCAGAGGAAAGATAAACGGCCCGGCCGGTAATTCCTTGCCGGTATGTCGGCGGCTTTCGGCAATAATTTTTTCGGCCTTGTAATAATTGCCTGACTCTGAGTAGATGCTTGCCAACGCATAATCTGCTTCTATGCTTTCAGGAATATTTAAAAGTCCCTGTGTCGGCTTACGAATGTTTCTGATTGTGCCGGCAAGCTGAATGCTCTTTTGCTTCTGTTCTGTGAGCTGATAGAGCTGATTTAGCAGAAGAAGGCTTTTCAGAGCCTGGTCAGTGTATACCTTGCTGTAACGAAGAACATCTTTTTCGTTTTGCTCAAGTATTTTACGGGCTGTCTGAATATCTCCTTTCAAGCCTTTCAACAGAGCATTTTTTAGCTGATATATGAGCGAGTTGAGCTGCTGTCTGTTGCTTTGATCAGGCTTAAAGCGCAGTGAAGCTTCCGAGAAAAATAAAGCAGAATCGATAAGGCCTTTGGCGTAATAATATTCGGCAGCTATGTCATAATATCCTGCCAGGATAGAGCCATTGGGATTCATTTCTTTGTCCAGCTGCCGGATACCTGCTGCTATATCAATGTGACCGATCTGGTAAAAACCTTTGAAGTTGCTGGTTTTCATCAGCTCATTCAGTGAGGCCATGATATTGACTATGGATTTGTGACCGGCATTGGCGCTGATCAGCCCGGATAGCTGACCGGTAGCATTGAGATATACGTTAATATCGGAGTTGGCATACGCCAGACGGGATGTAAGCAGATAGTATTCCTTCCAGAACGGGTGAAAGTCCGGAATGTCATGTAGCAGCGTCCGGAGTTTCTCCAGCGATGCCATTGCTTTTCTGGTATTTCCCTCCATATACGTCCTTGCTATGGAAGTCAGCTCATAATAAGGCTGAACCGGCTCATCTATTCCGGCTATCTGAAAAGCATCGATTTGAAGTTCCCGGATTTTGGCATCAGCACTGATACGGTTGCCCATAAAAAGCTGGTGTGATGCCTGCTTGTAGAGGGCATACGCTTTTAACGGAGCACGATTACCGTTGCCGGCATGATATATGGCTTGTGCATAGGCTTTCGAAGCGCTGCCCGGATCATCCTTTTGCTCGAAAATGGCGGCCAGAGTAAGGTATGCATCAAAAAGCAGCAGCTTTGAATCAGCAAGACTGGATCTGAGCCATGAAATATGCGTATTGAGAGAGTCTTCTGCCCGAGCTGTATAGCCTTGAGCCAATATATTTTGTACCTGAAGACTTTTGATTCTGGCATAATTTGCCTTATGCCTTCTCAGATTGAGATTTGCCTGATTATAGACATTGCTGCTACTGTCGGCTTTGCTGATTAATAATTTCCTGAAATTTTCCTGAGAGGAAAGTATTTCAAGACTTTGAGTGTAAAATCCTTGCTGGTAAAGCGCTTCGGCAGTCAGAATATCAAGGTCCTTTCTCAGAAAGCTATCCGGATTCAGATCGTTATTTTTTCCGGTAAGCTCAACAGCTTTTATAGTTTGCCCGGTACTGAGATACACAGATGTCAGGACCAGCCGGGCATACTGCGCATCTTTCCCCCCTTTTGATATTTCCTGATGAAGGTATTTTTCTGTTTCGGAAAAGTCTTTGAACCGGGCATTGTGAAAATCGGCAAGGGATTTTATTCTTAGCAGCTCAAAATACGAAAAAGGTTTTTCGCTGAAGCTGGCATATTGTTTTACTGTTGTGCCGGCCAGACTGGAGGCTTCATCAAGCTTGCCCTGTTCATAGGCGTACTCTGCCTGAGCTATCTTGCTTTCTATTTTTCTTTCGGGGCCTTTTTGGGCCAAAACTGCGAAAGATAGTATGGTTAGAAGTAATGTCAAAGTATGCATTATTTTTGTCTAAACAGGTTGTCAACAGCGTATCTGATGTTTAGCTCGTGGGTATTGAGCCTGGCGATGGCTCCTGGTTTGCTGAATTCATAGGAGTAGCCAAAACGGATTCTCGGACTTAAATAAGCACCTGCAGTAAGAGAAAACATGGCGTTGGTAGAGGCTGTAATTCCCGCAAGAAAATACTGTTTTACTTCAAATAATATGCTTCCGTATAGCTGAGTATTGTTGTCAGAAATATAGGTAATGGCGGAAGGAAGCAATCGGTATGAATCATTAAGGTCGATGGTGCCTCCGGCGTATAGAATGTAGTTAGCTCTTGACAGTACGGAACGGTCTGTATTTACAAAGAATGCTTTTTTGCCGGAAAACAGGTCAGGAGCGCTGACACCTGCATAAAACTTATCCGAGTATAATTGAAATCCGGCGCCTATTTTTCCATATGTCTGGGAGAAATATAAATCTGATACGGCCTGGTCATTTTCATCCCAGACATTATTGAGCTCGGCTGTTCGTACGGATACCCCGGCCAGTCCGGCTCTTAATCCCATAGACAGCTTGATTTTTCTTGTTACGGGCAGAAGATATGCGTAGTTAGCCATTACTTCATTTTCGCGGGTTATCCCATAGCGAAATGAGTTTACATTTAATCCTACAGCCATTTTTTTGGCGGCAAACCGGTGATCACCCCATGCGGAGATATATCTCGGAGCACCCTTGATACTGGCATACTGATGACGATAGAGTACGGAAGCATTGGTTCCCGCTGCATCAGTCCCGTTTGCAGCCGGGTTGTACAGCTGGCGGTTGAACATGTAAAGAGTTGTCCTTGGCAGATCCTGTGCGTAAGAATTGAAAACGAGAAAGCTGGCTGTTGCGATTATAAGAAAAATCTTAAATGGAAACATATGCTTGGTAATTATTTTTTAATTAATGGTTTAGTAATTTACAATGAAAAAGCCATTGATTGAACCCGGGCCGTTTTCAAAGAAATAATAATACGTTCCGGATGGCAATATACTACGGTCATTCTGTGAAGGCCAGTCATTTGTATAATTGCTCATCTGTCTGATTACTTTACCGTATGAATCGGTTATCACAAGCTTGTTGTCGTAGTCATGATCAACACCTTGTATAACAAAGTGATCATTTTTACCATCATTATTCGGGGTGATTACTTCGGAAGCAGCCAGTGATAGTGACTGGGTAATTTGTACCGCATAATCCTGGGTCTCTCCGATATCTCCCTTTCTCATGCAGGACTCACCAGCTGAAAATGGGGTCATTACTCTTGAGCGTACCCGCATGCGTGCATCACCTGTATAATCTGAGTACTGGGGAATCTGTATATTAATAAATTTTACGATTCCGTCAAAAGCAATGGAAGTTCCGGCAAATTCGCCATCGTCATCAAAATCGCCGTCATTATTCAGATCAATCCAGATGCCTGCATAGTACGGAAGAGACGGATGATCAGTATCAAGGGATATTGTAGCGCTGTATAGCTGACCTATATGGGCGCTGGCCACAAGATTGTCCATTGTGTAGTCTTTGTAGCCATATCCGTTGCAATGAATATTACTTTTACTGATGTTGTTGAAACTGAATGATTTTATAGAGCCATCCCCGCAAAGAACAAAGTCTTCGGTATCACAGGAGACCGGACTTATTGAGTATGGACGGGTCGGAACATACGGAGTGATATCCAGGTAAATACTATCCTGCTCAATCTGAGAGGACTCAAACATGCATACAAGTCGTCCCCGTGTAGCATCTGGAGAAGCAATTAGTGTTATATTCCACTGGCTTTCGTCCCCGGAACTAAAGTCGAACGGGATTACCTGCTCAACATTCGTTCCGGTATATTTGCAGTATATGTACTGGCCGTCAAGTTCTGGTAAGATTTTGTAGGTAACAGGAGTATTGATTGGAATACGACCCGGACCATGGATGGCAAATGGTTCAAGTTTAATTTCGTCAAAAATGGCAATACGATCATATTGGAATATCGAATCCTTGTTATCGTATTGAGAATCCCCGATATACAGCCGCTGATTTTTGAATGCTATCTGGCTTAATTCGCTAAAGCTAACATATATAGTTTCTCCGGATTCTGTGGTATAGAGATGTCCGTCCTGGTAAGAGGCGATTTCTTTTCCATCTGTCCGATAAATTGCGTAAACATTACTGTAATAGCCTCCATACGTGATAAACAGCCTGTCATAGCCATCGGATACAATTTGTCTTATATAGATCTCCGGAAGAGGTATATATGTAGAAATAGTATTGATCACAGTTCCGTCAGGAGCCAAAACAAGAATAGAAAGATCAAAAGATACGTACAGATTCCCTCTTTTATCAATTGTCAGTGAATAGGCATTGAGATATTCTTCAAACATCCAAAGACTGATAACATTTCCTTCAAAATCAAGTCCTGCTATTCCGTTACTGTATAATATGTAAATAGTGTTGTTGTCGCTGACAATCATATCACTGGGATAATACAGCGATCCCTCAAGAATTTCTTCGATGTCATACAGGTACAGCTCCTTTGTAAGATTTCCATCCTGGCCGAATACATAGATCATTCCGCCGTAGCTGTCCAGTGCCAGTAACTGTCCGGCGGGTGAGCATCTGAATGCCGAAAAATACACGCTGTTGGTAGAGCTGCTACCTGAAATAGTTAGTTTGACATCACTTATGAGCTCATTTCTGGAGTTAAACTTTTTTAGATTGTAGCCGGATTCATAATCTTCCTGCTCAAGAACATAGACATTATTGTTATTGTCTACTTCAAACAATTGCGGAATAATTAGATCAGACAGACCGCCAATACTTGAGTTGTATTGATACTGGGTTATCTGGGCGTAGGATAAAAAAGGCAAAAAGAGTACTAATACAGCGTAAAGAATTCGAACCGGTATTTTACACATAGGACATTAGGGGAAATGTAGGCTTAATATAAAATGGCAGCATTATTTTATGAGGTGAAATATCCTCAAAAAAAATGAAAAAATAAATTGTTCTTCGTTAAATAATAAGTAATCTGTTATATATGCTCTGCGGGAGTATTGCAATCTTTTTATCCGACCAGCCGAAAGCATAGAAATCCGCTTGGTGTCAGTTGTTTATAGACCAGATTGTTGAGTGATAGCTATAAACCAATTATTTGACAAAGGCCTGTCGGATTGTATGCTTTCAGTAATGCCGATAACGGTTTAGTAATTGATAATGAAGAATCCGTTGATGGATCCAGGTCCGTTTTCGAAGAAAAAATAATAGGTGCCTTTAGGTACCGTACTATGTTCGTTTTGACCAGGCCAGTCGTTCATATAATTGTCAGTTTCTTTTACAACTTTGCCGTATGCATCAGTAATAATCAGCTTATTGTTGTACAGAGGATCAATCCCTTTTACAACGAAATGATCATTTTTTCCATCGTTGTTGGGAGTTATGGCTTCCGATGCAGCCAGCGTCACGGGCTGGGTGAGGTGAACTGCATAATCCTGTGTTTCTCCCGAATCTCCGGGACGTATACAAGCTTCATCAGCGGAAAACGGATACAGAGATCTTGAGCGTAAACGCATACGGACATTGCCGGTATAATCCGAGGTGTGAGGTATATGGATATTAAGAAACTTTACCTGTCCCTCAAAAGCAATAGCGGTACCCGAAAATTCATCTGCATCATCAAAATCGCCGTCATTATTCAGATCAATCCATATGCCTGCGTAGTATGCTATCGAGGGATCAAGGGTTGTCAAAGACAGCGTAGCATTGTATAGCTGGCCGATATTGGCATTGGCAGTGATACTGTCCAGCGTGAAGTCTTTATAACTAAAAACTTCACACTCCATTCCCGTTTTAATCAGGTCGCTGAATTGAAATGATTCAATATTGCCATCACTGCATAGAATATAATCTCTGGTATCACAGGTAACAGATGCAATTGCATATGGCTTATCTGGCGAATATGGGGTAATATCAACATACACACTATCCTCGCCGTTGTTGGTGTAGTAAAGGCATACCAGCCTTCCCGGGGTTGTTTCAGCAGAGGCAATGAGCGTTATATTCATGTAATCCTCCCCGGAATTGCCGTTATGCGGATCGGTACTTGCCGTCCTGGACATATTTTTGCCGGTATACCAGCAGTATGGATAAATATTATCGCGTTTGGGTAGTATCTGGTAGGTGACGGGCGTATTAATCGGAATACGCTGAGGTCCGTAAAGCCCCATCGGCGGAAGCTTTTCTTTTGCATAGACAGCAATACGATCGTAGGCATAATTAGCCACCCGCATACCCAGGTTCACCGATTGAAGATCTGCTATATAAAGTTTGTCATTTTGATATATAACCTGCCCGAGCGTGCGAAAACCAAGAAAAACTTCTTCGTTTGTCTGAGCGTCTGTTATTGTATGACCGGAAATGGAACCAAGCCAGCTGCCGGAAGTATCGAATACATCTACATAATAATTGGCTGGGGAAGCATATGTTATAAAAATACGGTCTTTACTATCCGGGTATATGCCTGAAATTGTATTGTTTGAAGAGATATAAATGTCTTTTATCATTTCATGGTCTGTATCAAACATAACTATAGTGTTGTACCCGAGCACATAGGTATTGCCTTTACTGTCAACAGCCATTTTTTCGGGGTAAAACTGTTCCCCGGTTTGCCACCGGTCAATGTACAATCCGTTAAGATTGAAAAGAAAAACATAATTGGCAGAAAGAATATGAATCATATTATTGCCGATAGCCATTTCCCGGGCATTTATTCCGGGGTAAAGGACAATATCCAGCAAACCAGGTTCTGTTATAAGGTCCTTACTGAAAAGAAGCTCTCCTTTTGCATTGAAAGCGAGGAATGTATTGAGTGTTGTCAGGGCGTAATAATTGCCATTACCTGCGCATCTGAACACGATAATCTGTGGAATATTGATGATTGGCAGGATCCCGAAGGAAAGACGGATGCTGTCGGTTAAATTGCTGCTGCTGTTAAATCGTTTGATCTGATAATATTCGATCAATTGTGTAAGCCCCCTTTTACTTTCCAGCACATGGACCGTATTATACTGGTCTGTATCGAAAAGAAAAGAAGAAATGATATTGGTTGTACCACCTATACTTGAAGAGTATTTATATTCGAGTTGTGCCTGAGCGGGAAATGTTGCGAAAGCCAGCAATGAAGCAGCCAGAAGTCGGAATATAGTTCGCATAAAGGGTATAAGGTTGGATATAGAACACAAGATAATAAGTTCTTTTGATGGGAAATATCATCAAAAAAAATGAAAAAATGAATTTGACTTTATAATAATAGTGAAAAAATACTCTGCCAGATATGGGTTGTTTACGTATTTTTCTTACCAGTTAATATATTACGCTTATCTGTAAAACTTCGCTTCCGTTATTAATATCGATAAAGTATAATCCCGGGCTGACTTTTCCGTGCAGGCCATTGCCTTCCCATGAGGCCGGTGTGGATAGCTCATATATGGCTATGCCAAATTTATCGCGAATGACGGCCCTGCCACTCTGAGAAATAAAATATGATTCATCAATCCCGTCTCCATTAGGCGTAATAAAGATCTCGTCACATTTACTCTGAGGTATATTAATAGAATACGAATAATTCCGCCTACATTTTCCGGTTTGTATAACTAACTGATAGCTTGGTTCGTCAAGCTGATCAAAAAAACCATCGGAAGACTCAAGCGTATCCCCGCTTATTTCCCCGATCAGATAGTAAAAGGAAACAGGCTGGGGCTGATTTTGGGCATGGACCGTTAGCTTACCTTTGTGTTGGCAGTTTTTTTCATTGACGGAAAAAGTTAATAAATCCGGAATAAGGCATCGGGATACTTCAACGGTAAAAGTATCTGTTTCAAGAATAAGTTCCGGAAATGCCGGATGCATTGCCTTGCAGTAATATTTTCCGGCATCTTTTCTGGTCAGATTATGCACATGCAAAGCAGGAGTATCGAAAGAAGTGAGTATATGCTGGTCTTTGTACCATTGATAGACCTGGTTTTCAGCGTGTCCGATTTCTGATAGAGTAACGGAGAAATCATCTGTTTCTATGAGGTCTTTTACAAAGCCTTTATCAAACTTTTTTTGGGGAGTGAATTTATATATATCGTTATAGTTGTCAAGGCTGGTCAATGGTAGAAGGTCTTCAAAATTCAGATAGTTGTCGTATATGCGAAGCTTGATCAATGAAGAAAAACCTTCAAACGAAGGTAAATCACGGATATCATTTGAGTTCAGGTAGATTGTCTCAATGACCGGATCGGAAGAAAACTCCGGAAACTGCTTTAGCTGATTATATCCGGCATCGAGGTATTTTAATGATGGCAGATTGGTCAGGTCCGGTAATACGGTGAGGTTGTTTTTATAACAAACCAGCTCTACAAGCTGCTGTAGATGGCTTAGATCAGGCAGCTCATCCAGTTCGCAATAAGCCAGGTGTATCTTTCTCAGATTGATAAGCCGGCTTATGTCCGGCAGTTTTTTTAGCGGATTGCTGTGGGTATAGAGTTCTTCCAGGCCTGTCAGCGAACTGATTGTGGAAAGATTCTGTATATGATTCCGGTTTATTACCAGGGTTTTCAGCTTTGTCAGATAGGACAGATCCGGCAGATAGTCAATCTGGTTATCATTGATTTCAAGAACCTCAAGATTTTCGAGCCGGAAAAGATCCGGTAGCTGGCGTATAGCGTTATTGGATAATCGGATACGTTTTATATTGGTAAAATATTGAATTCCGTCAGCATTTTGTATACCCTGGTCTACACAGATCAATGGTAGTGTCTCTGTTCTGGCATTGGCAATGATCAGGTATCCGTCCTGATCAAAACTATTAGGATAACGGCTTTGGAGATAGTTTTTTAGCTGAGGGTCCGGAACAGAAAATAGTTGTCCGAAGCCTTCAATTGATATTGAGAGGGTCAGGAACAGCCATATGACAGCGATTTTTTTCATTCCGGTTATTTTATTCTCAGCTTGTGTTCAGTTGTTACTTTAATATGAACAGTTTTGGCTTTTATTTTATTGAGCAACGGTAATGCTTCCCTGATAAATAGTCCCGTTTTCATAGTGAAGGCTAAACAGATAATACCCCGGAATTAGCTGACCATCGTCCTGTCTTCCCCCCCACTGCCAGACGCTATGATCCGGTATATGCTTTTTACATACAATCTTCCCATTTTTGTCAAATATTGTAAGAATACCTGAAAAATCATAAAACGGGGTATCCCAAAACTGCCCGGTATTGGGATTTAGCACGAAATCTTTATGACAGAATTCTTCTTTTACTTCTGCCTGATAGTCACTTTGACAACCATGAAGATCGGTAACTCTCAGCTGATATATTCCAGCCTGCAGATATTCCGCCTGGTTACTATATACCTGCTGATGATTGATGGTGACCCGAAACGATTCTTGCTCATCAGGGAAAGAAACGGTTATCTTACCGGTGGCTTCCTGATAGCAGGTATTCCGGATCTGAATCGTAGCTCTGGTTGTTAATGAACAGGAGGCTGTCAGACTTGCCGGAGCATCTTCGGTTTGGAGATTCGCTTTCCCTGTGTTGTAAACCGGTTCTGCTGCCTTGTCCGGAATAACAGAACCAATTCCCTCTGTCTGCCCGGATATTGTAATGGTTTCAGGGAGTTTTATTCCGGGCAGACTATCCGGAACCGGGACGAAAGTATCGGTGTCGGAAGCTGTTAGGGGTTCAGCTTTTGCAAGTGCTTCTGAGGGCTTGCGGGCTATCGATGCTTTATGACTGTCCGCGGGTATAGTATAAACTGTTTCTTTATGTTGTTCCGTACCCCTGAAGTCAGTTGTCAGGGAGCTATCTACTGTGACAGGCTTCGGTGTTATCGTGCCTGTGGGAGTTGATTTGCTTTTGGAGAAATTATAAAAACCTATCAAACTGGATACAAGGCAGACTGTCAGCACTATGGTTAGTAATCCTTTCTTTCCCGGTCCGTTTGTTCCGGAAGTACTTTCGGAATAACGAGCATGTTCGGAGTCAAGAATTTGCCGGACCTTCAGCAGTCGATGGCGTACCACAAGCTCGGGAATCTGTTTGTATTGCTCTACTTTTTTCCGGAGCTCAGGATCGTTTTCCAGCTTTGATTCAAACTCCTGTCTGGATACAGCATCGCTTTCCCCTTCAAAATATGCGTATATATACTCAAATAGTTGGTCCTGCTTATCCATTGCCTTTTAGTTTATCCAGCAATACCGGATTTTTTTCAATTTCCTTATATAGTTTTTCCTTACAGCGCTTCAATTTCATCTTTACAGCTCCTTCCGATACTAATCCGGTTCGTATCATAATATCTTCCATAAGCAGATTATGATAGATTACCAATGTCAGAATTTCAATGCATTTATCTCCGATATCAGCAAACAGTGTAGAAAGAATATTGGTCTGTTCTTCATTATTTCTCCAGGGATCAGCCTCGGTATCCGTATAGCTGACCCGGCTGTCGTCTTCATCTAGGGATTCGGTAAAGCTTATTCGCTTGTCTTTGCGTAACTTGTTTATCCACCGGTTTATGCTCAGACGGTACAAATAGCCATAGACTGTATACTTATCATTGAAAGTCTTTTCAATGATCTGTCTGTAAAATAAAAAAACCGCATCCTGAAATACATCATAGGCATCTTCCTGCTGACCATTGTTTTTTGTAATATAATTTTTAACTTTCGGAAAAACAGCCTTGTATAAAACCGGTATCACGACCCGGTCCTTGCCTTCTCTAATTAAATCAGGTATTTGCTTTTCCTCGATTTTCATTTCCTATCTTAAAGACATTCTGAGGTTACTAAAAGTAACGAATAATTAAAAAAATTATATTTGTAGTTGATTCTATATTAATTAATGCAAACCCTGTTAGCCGTTTTTATTTGTATTGTTTTGTATCAGGAGGTCAGCGGACAAGGTTCACCGGTTTATCCGGACATTTTTTCCGGTTATTTTTATCATGGGGCGCTTGCCAATCCGGCATACGTACCGGATGACAGTAAGGTTAGTCTGGCTGCTTACTACAAATTTAAACAAGGAAAATACAGTGGAATTAACAGCTTTATGGCAGAGGCCGAAAAGACAGCTTCTGCGGGAAACAAAAATCTGAACTCTTTCCGCCTGTTTTTTTTTAATGAGCGCGAGGGACCATATATATCACGGCCACGGGCTTATTTTAATTATGCGCTGGAGGTCAATATAGCACAAGACATGAGCATCACTTCCGGTGTTAATATCGGATTTGCTTCCGTCAATTTTACAGCGCCATCCGGTTCCGGAAATATGTCATTGCCTGACGGAGCTGCCGGCTTGACACTGCAATACCGCCAGTGGGCAGCAGGAATTTCTTTCTGGCAATTATTTAATGCCGAAGGAGTAGCAATTTCCAATGTACTGCGGCTGCAACGATATGAACAGGTTAATCTTGCGTATTCCGGTTTCCTGAGCCCGGATTGGAAAGTCAGCAGCTATCTGCTTTTCAGGCATCAGAAAAACTACTATAATCATTGTTTCCTGACATTATTGCTGGGCTACAGAGAGCTGATTCAGGCAGGTCCTGTATTCCGGTACAGGCAGGGACTGGCTTTTTCCGGAGTTTTGCATGTTGACCAGGATACAAATCGTTTTCACCTTACCTTTACGTACAACAGCGGAGCTTTGTCTCCTGCCCCCTATTGGAATAACTCGGTTGAATTAGGTCTGCGCTATACCATATTACGATAATGTGCGGTATATATACAACCGGGATGTTGCCGATTGTATATAATATATCGGGCTAAAAAAGATCCTTTACCAATTCAGGCGGTCTCGCGATTACTCCCTTGTCTCCTTTGAGCACAATAGGACGTTGTAAAAGTATCGGGTTTTCAACCAATACCCTCACCCATTCCTTATCATTCAGCTTTTTGCCTTTATAATAGTCCTTATATACGGATTCTTCTTTCCGGATCAGCTGTTCCGGACTTACATCAAGTCTGGCTGCGATATCTTCTACCTGACCGGCGGTCAGTGGTGTTTTCAGATACTCAATGATTTCTACGCTATGCGGATATTCATTGAGCAAGGCAAGAGCTTCCCGGCTTTTGCTACAACGCGGGTTATGATAAATGGTAATTTCAGCCATTGGATTTTTCAGGATAGCTTTTCCAAAATGATATTATGATTGGTATAAATACATATATCAGCCGCAATGGTAAGACTTTCTCTGACAATATCTTCGGCGCTGAGATGAGATGCATGCTTTTTCAGAGCAAGCGCAGCCGATTGGGCATACATGCTTCCGGAGCCTATGGCGGCTACATTATGGTCCGGTTCCAGCACATCACCGGTTCCGGAGATTATCAGCAATTCAGAGGCGTTGGCTGTTATAATCATCGCTTCCAGTTTGCGCAAAAAACGGTCTGTACGCCAATCTTTGGCCAGTTCTATTGCAGCTCTTTTCATATTGCCTCCGTAAGAGTTCAGTTTTTCCTCGAAGCGTTCAAGAAGAGTAAAAGCATCGGCCGTAGAACCGGCAAATCCTGTTAATATTTTTCCATCCAGAAGCTTGCGTACTTTGCGTACATTGCTTTTTGCCACGGTATTACCCATGGTTGCCTGTCCGTCTGCAGCAATCGCAACTTCCCCGTTGTGCAAAACAGCCAGCACTGTTGTTGATCGTATTTTTGTCATGCGTATAATAACCCTATTTTACTTTTGTAAAAAAATATCTGCTTTTTCGTTCATTTTCCCAAATCAGGTCCGTTTCATTCAGGGTTAGGACATGAAAAGTACTGACACCGATTCCTTCCAGTTGTTTTTCTTTTAATGTAAGGTACAGCTTGTCATTTTCACTGGTTAGCTCAAACTTACCTTTTTTTATGATAAGTTCTCCTTCTCCGTTTTTATACTGTACTGTTTCTACAAGATACATATTGCTCTGAAAAAACTCATACTCTTTCTCGGCTTTTGAAGAAGCGGAATCTTTTACGGAGAATATGCGGTTATCCGGCAATATTACCTTCTCAAAGGTCCATTTTCCGACCAGAAGATTGGTTTCGTTATTTATACAGGAGCTAATACAAACGGACGAAAAAAGTAGTAGTAAAAACCTGATTTTTATCATCACTGTGCAGATTCTGAGAATTAAACAAAAAAGCCTCCCGATTGTTGAGAGGCTTTGAAGATAAACAAAAATATTTTATTAAACGAGAATAGTGACCGGATCTTCAAGGAACCCTTTTAGGGTTTTGAGGAAGGCTGATCCTACAGCTCCGTCTACTACTCTGTGATCACAGGAAAGGGTTACTTTCATTATATTACCGATAACCATTTCACCGTTTTTCACTATCGGAGTTTCTTTGATTCCGCCTACCGCAAGTATACAGGCATCAGGAGGGTTTACGATTGCTGTAAACTCTTCGATTCCGAACATTCCAAGGTTGGAGATAGTGAACGTATTGCCTTCCCAGTCTTTTGGCTGCAACTGCTTGTTTTTCGCTTTACCGCCAAGTTCCTTCACTTCACCGGCAATTTGTGCAAGACTCTTGGAATCTGCAAAACGCACCACCGGCACAAGAAGACCTTCTTCAACAGCTACCGCGACACCAATATGAATATGATGATTGTACCGGATTTTGTCTCCCAGCCAGGAAGAGTTTACTTTCGGGTTTTGACGAAGAGCCGCAGCAGCGGCTTTGATAACCATGTCGTTGAATGAAACCTTAACCGGACTAATTTTATTGATGCTTTCTCTTGCCTCAATGGCTTTGTCCATGTTAATTTCCATGGTCAGGTAAAAATGAGGGGCTGTAAACTTACTTTCAGCCAGTCGCCTTGCAATGGTTTTTCTCATCTGAGAAACGGCAACCTCCTCATAGCTTTCTTTGCCTAACTGAGCAGCGGCTGTAGAAGGAGCGGCTGTTTTATCCGCTTTTTGGGACTCCGGCTTATAGTTTTCGATATCCTTTTTCACGATACGGCCGTTTTCACCGGATCCTTTTACCTCAGAAATATCGATACCCTTGTCTTTGGCGATCTTTCTGGCAAGCGGAGATGCTTTCAATCTGCCGGATGAATCGCTGCTGCTCTTACTTTCTTCTGATTTTTCTTTGGAAGAAGACTCCTTGGAAGAAGAGGGTGCTTCCTCCTTTTTACTTTCCTTCTTCTTGTTCTCCTTTTTACCCTTGGATTTTAACAATGGTTTATAATCCGTACCTTTTTCACCTATTATGGCAATGATATCATCTACAGGAACAGCATCTCCCTCATTTACTCCGATGTACAGCAGGGTACCATCTTCGTAGGACTCAAGCTCCATGGTTGCCTTATCGGTAGCCACTTCGGCCAACAAATCACCTGATTTTACGGAATCACCTACTTTTTTATGCCATGCTACAATGGTCCCTTCGGTCATTGTATCACTCATTTTGGGCATGGTGATTACTTCTGCCTTAATATCGGAAGTATCTTCATCACTATCTTCTTCTTCCTCCTCACTTTCCTTACTGTTCTTATCTTCTTTTTTGCTATTTTTAGAAGAGCCGGAATCCCCGTTTGAACTCCCGTTTTTATCAATATCTTTCAGAAGATCGTCTATGTTTTCGCCTTTCTTTCCTATTACAGCAATGACTGAATCAACGGGAACAGAGTCTTTTTCTTCCACCCCTATGTACAAAAGAGTGCCTTCTTCGTAGGATTCAAGATCCATAGTGGCCTTATCTGTTTCAACTTCGGCAAGTACATCACCTGATTTTACCTGATCGCCTACTTTTTTATGCCATGCAGCGATAACACCTTCGGTCATTGTATCGCTCATTTTAGGCATTCTAATTACTTCTGCCATTTCCTGAGTTTTCTTTTACAGTTTGGAACTTCCAAAAATAGGTTAAATTAAACATAAGTCAACATCTGAATTGCGGTTTTATCCACGATCTGATAACAGACTATCAATGCAGGTTTCAAATTTAAAAAAAATAGAGAAACTAACGCTGTTTTTATTATAAATTAGGGTTTTTATGTGGTTAATTATTTGATATATATAAAGATAAAGTTTTTTAATTTTTTCTATAAAGCGTTTTATAGCCTATAAAGTTTATGCATTCATATAAAAAAAAGTCAATTTACAGCGCTTTGCTGCTCTTATTACTTTTTGGCGGGCAGAGGTTAACAATATCTGAATCCGGAGGGTTAAACTAATAGAAGGATTTGAAACAGACCTGGTCGAAAATCCTGGTTGTGTGGTTGAGTGATGAAGATGTGCGAATGTGGGTAGGTAGTGTGTGTGAAATGGTGAAGTTGATGTGTGGTAGTTAGTAGATCGGGTACGTCATAAATCTGGAAAACAAAGAGGCCGGAATTGCTCCGGCCTCTTGATGCGTTTATGCTGCTTCGGTTTCTTCTTCTGCCGGTGTCTCTTCAGACTTCTTTTCCATAATATCTTTCTCCACTTTCAGATTATCAATAATGAATAGCTGTCTGTCCGGGGTGTTTTTGCCCATATAGTAGCTCAAAAGTTTGGATATAGTTGTATCCTTACGCAAAACAATCGGTTCGAGGCGTATATCATCCCCGATAAAATTGCCAAACTCATCAGGGCTTATTTCTCCGAGTCCCTTAAATCGTGTAATTTCCGGCTTACTGCCAAGTTTTGCAATGGCTTTTTGCTTTTCTTCTTCCGAGTAGCAGTATATGGTTTCTTTTTTGTTCCGCACCCTGAATAAAGGAGTTTCCAGAATGTATATATGTCCGTTACGGACAAGGTCCGGGAAAAACTGCAGAAAGAACGTCAGCATTAGAAGCCGGATGTGCATACCGTCAACATCGGCATCGGTCGCGATAACTATTTTATTATACCGCAGGTTTTCCAGATCTTCCTCAATATTAAGCGCGTGTTGCAGAAGGTTAAATTCTTCGTTTTCATACACAATTTTTTTCGTGAGGCCGAAGCAGTTGAGCGGTTTACCACGAAGACTGAAAACAGCCTGAGTTTCTACTTTCCTTGATTTGGTAATAGAACCGCTTGCAGAATCACCCTCTGTGATAAAAAGCATGGTTTCATATCTTTTCTCATGGTTGGAGTTGAAATGAGCCCGGCAGTCTCTGAGCTTTTTATTATGCAGATTCGCTTTTTTCGCGCGTTCGTTGGCCAGTTTTTTAATACCGGCCATATCTTTTCGCTCCCGCTCACTTTGAAGGATTCTTTTGAGTAGCGCTTCGGCCGTTTGAGGGTTTTTATGCAGAAAATTGTCCAGTTCCTGTTTGACAAACTCGTTTATAAAGTTTCGGATAGTCGGACCGTCCGGACCTACATTCAGTGATCCCAGCTTGGTTTTAGTCTGGGATTCAAAAACTGGTTCCTGTACACGTACACTGATGGCGCCTATGATGGAACCCCGTATATCAGATGCATCAAAGTCTTTTTTATAAAAATCCCGGATCGTTTTTACCAGAGCTTCCCTGAATGCGGCAAGGTGTGTACCACCCTGTGTGGTATACTGGCCGTTGACAAAACTATAATACTCCTCTCCATACTGGTTTTCATGAGTGAGAGCGATTTCGATATCCTGGCCTTTGAGATGGATAATCGGGTATCGGATGCTCTCCTGATCGGTTTTTCGGGTAAGCAGATCCAGAAGACCGTTGGCAGCACGATATTCTTTCCCGTTGAAATTAATAGTCAGCCTGGAATTAAGATAAGCGTAATTCCAGATTTGTTCTTCCAGATATTCAGGAATAAAATGATAATTTTTGAAAATGCTGTCATCGGGGATAAATGTCACCAGTGTACCATTGCGTTCGGAAGTCGCTTCTTCCTTATGATCTTTTACCAATACCCCGTTTTCAAACTCTGCGACTTTGGTTTTTCCGTCCCGGACAGACTGTACTCTGAAATATTTGGAAAGGGCGTTTACTGCCTTGGTACCAACTCCGTTCAATCCGACAGATTTTTGAAAAGCAGAAGAGTCATATTTTCCACCGGTATTGATTTTTGATACGCAGTCTATAACTTTTCCAAGAGGAATACCTCTTCCGTAGTCTCTTATTTCAACTTTATGATCGGAAATCCGAATGTTAATCTTGCTTCCGTTGCCCATAACATGTTCATCGATGGAGTTATCGACAACTTCTTTGACGAGTACATAAATTCCGTCATCCTGAGCTGAACCATCACCCAGCTTTCCAATATACATACCCGGACGAAGCCTGATGTGTTCGCGCCAGTCCAGCGAGCGTATACTGTCTTCGTTGTAGTTAATAGAATTGTTTTCTGCCATCGTAAATAGTAATAAGCTTTATAGAGTATAACGTAACCCGCAAACAGTGTCAATTGTCATGATCCGGATCATTGAGGGCACATTATACAAAGTTTAAGTTTTAAACCCAAACAGACAAATTTATTCAGCGAAACCCAAAAATCATTATGATGATTCTTTTTGCGTATTTGTATTGTGTTAGCCGTGGAATATTAGTTAATTGCCTAAAATATATAAATCGAATTAATAAATTCGGACGGGTTTATGGAGGATGTGGCTTTATATTATCGGCTCGGAGAATCAAATCTTAAATTACTGATTGATCGTTTTTACGATATGGTTTTTGAGGATGAGGTAATCGGCAGATTGTTTACAATAGATAAAGATGAAATAAAAAGAAAGCAGTTTTTGTTTTTGACCCAGTTTCTTGGAGGACCGGCGCTTTATACGCAGGAATTCGGGCATCCCAAATTAAGGGCGAGACATATGCCTCATCCGATTACAGAAGATGCTGCTGTTGCCTGGCTAAAATGCATGCATGAAGCTATCTGCAGTCTGCCGATAGAAGAAGCTCTGAAGGAAGAGCTTTTTAATCGTTTTCCTCAGACAGCTTTTTTTATGGTAAATCAAAATTAGTTAAATACGAATTGGTTAATGAAAATCGTTTGTCTGAATCAGATGAATCGATATACAACTCAAGCAACTGTTTTTCGTAGTTAATTCATAAATGAGAAAAAGTTTAACCTGTCTTTTTCAGAAAGAACCAGATTCTATGTTTCTGCGTATTTTTTTTCTTTTTTTTCTGCTGGGTGCTCATTTTTTACCTGCGTACTGTGGACAGGAAGCTGTTAATACAGAGGGTTTTGTTGTATATGATACCATTTGTGCGGATACGTATCGGTTGTCTGGAAGAACTCCTGCCGGAGGACAGACTGGCTATTGGGACTATCCGGCTGGCATTACCATTACAGCTATCCATGATCCGGAGGCTGTCGCTTCAGGGTTTGCTCACGGACAGTCCTATCGGTTTATATGGCTCATAACAGAAGATGAGCTGCCTGTTGAGGCTGATACCGTTATATTAACGTACCTTACTACCAGTGCGGCAGACGCCGGCAGCGATCAGTGCCTGGTTATTGCCTATCCGCATCAGCCGGTTGATGCAATGCTTAAGGGAAATCCTCCGACATCGGGAGAAATTGTATCCTGGCAGGTCATACAGTCTTCTGTGCTTACTTCAGAATCATTTGAAGACAGCACCGGAGTCAATACTATGGTTTATGGAGCCGGACCCGGAATGCATATGTTGAGCTATACTATTACCAATAATGCAACAGGTTGTAAGACAGTAGATACAACTATTCTTCGTGTTATCGGTGAAGCTGCCATAAAGCCGTATAGCAGTTGCATAACTATTTTGTCAGCTCAGCCGGATACAACCATTACACTGGAAGGAGCTTTGTCATTGGGAGGAGCCGTTTCAAACTGGACAAATGCAGGAACATTATTACCACAAATTATTCAGCCGGATCAGCCGGTTACAGATATTACCTTATCAGAGCACGGTACTTATCTGATCCGGTATTTTTCAAGGTCCGGATCTTGTGTTGATTCTTCGGAAATCAGGCTGACACTGATAACCAGGCCGGAAACATCCGGTGATACCTGTCTGGTCATTCAGGATTCTCTCCTGCTGGAGAATATGGCGCTCAAACCCGGAGAAGGAAGCCGCTGGAGACCAGAGACCGGGGAGATACATACGGATGAGTACGGAAATGTCTTTTATCGAAATTTTTTGACAGGCAGTCAGAAGCTATTTTATGAAGTATGGGATCAAAATCAGTTTTGCTTATCGGCTGACAGTTTTGAGATAACCGGTATTTCTAGACCTTTGCCCAAAGAAGATACTTGCCTTGTGCTGGAGCCAGGCCATTTATTTCAGGAGTTGATGCTGAATCATTTTAACTATGATGTCCTGAGAGAAAAAGTTACGGTATATTCAATTGAAGGAGACAGCTCGGTGGGTACAGGAAATGATTTATCACTCAGACTGCACGCCGGAGTACATCATTTTGTATCGGTTATTGAAAACTTGCAGACACAATGCAGTATCTCCGATACGTTTAAAATTACGGTCCTGAATAAAGCTGTTGCCGGACCGGATCAATGTCTGAAAGACGCTGTTATGGCAGAGCTTAATGCAGTGTACAATTTTACCATTTCCGATGAGACAGGCGCCTGGTACTCTCCCCTGCCATTGATTTTTGCTGAATCGGACAAGCCGGAAACCGCTGTGCAGGGATTTTCCGGAGGAGTTTATCCTGTTTACTGGATAGTAAGCAATGGACAGTGTGCTGACTCATCATTGATGTATATTTCTGTTATATCATCTGCGCGGACAGCGGAAGATACCTGTATCCATGAGGCTTATGCTGTTTTGAGAGCGACTGACATAGACCGGAGTTATCAGTCGGGACTATGGAAATCGGTATCAGTCAATCAAGTAATAGATGATACTTCTTCGGCTGTAGCTACCGCTTCAAATCTTGCATGGGGAATACATACATTTATATGGCAGGTACAAGATACAATCGGTTTTTGCGAGTCGCTGGATACGCTGTCTATAACCAGATTTTCTTTACCCGATGCCGGTGAGGATCAATGTATAACCACTATTTCCGGGACTACAGAGATAAGCCTTGCTCCTGCCGCGTTGAAGGCTGGTGAATATAGCTTTTGGTCTAATGCGGATAGTGCAGCTGTTTCTCTGGGAAATTCTGCTATTCAGGATCTGCCGCTCGGAATTCATACGTTTTACCGGAATACAGGGCATCATGTAAGTGGTTGCTACGCTAGTGATTCAGTGAATATCAGAGTAATTACTGCTTCAAATGCAGGACCTGACTTGTGTCTGGCCGAGCCTGTTGTCAGCTTTAAGCTGGCTGCCAGCCACATTAATGAGTCGGCTGGTGAAACAGGGTTCTGGAAAAATACTCAGAATCTATCTTTCTCATCCTATAGCGATCCTGATGCTGAAATTCTGGAACCCGCATCAGGAGCTTATACCCTATGGTGGCATGTCGGGAATGACGGTTGTGTGGATTCGTCCGGCGTGAGAGTTTCCATTCTCAGCCCGCCCCGGACAGCACCGGATGTTTGCGTAAGTATGGCCGGAGCAGATACTGTGCGGTTAAGGGCATTACCTTTTGATCCTTCGTATCAGTCAGGAAAATGGTATACCAATGTGAATAATGTAAGCATTGCGGATACGCAAAACATAGTATCAGAAATTTATGGTCTCAATGTAGGATTAAGCCGTTTTTACTGGCAGCTGACAGATACGCTCGGTGTATGTGCTTTTACTGACAGTCTTGATATCAATGTGGCATCTGCTCCTCAGGCATATGCAGACAGATGCCATGTACTGGGTAACCAACCGGTTGCTCTGTCAGGCAACTCTTTTGTAGCCCAGCTTGAGCAGGGATTCTGGTCTGCCTCTGTTGATGGATTGCTACAGGATAGTCTGCTTATTAATCCGAAACTGATGCCGGAGCCTGGCAGATATACCTTTGCATGGAATATAAAAAATACAGCTTCGGGCTGCACGCAATCCGATACAGTGGAAATAGTAGTGGTTTCACAGGCCTCGATTCAGGCAGATGCAAAATATCCGTTATGTCTCGGTGCGGATATGCCATATGAACTCAGAGCAGATACAGTATGGCAGTCAAAAGGAGAAGATGGCAACTGGAAAGAAATAACAGACGGGAATCAACCGGGGCTTCTGTTTGCAGATATGACCGGTTCCGTTTCAGGTGTGGAAATTCTCAGAAAAGGAATACATAAAGTACAATGGACAATTGAAAATGCCGGGTGTGCTTCAGCCGATTCAATTCATTTATCAGTTACTTCGGAACCTGATGCAGGCGAGGATCAATGTGTTCCGTATGATAATGGAACGGATACCGAAGTTTTTCTGAAAGCCGGAAATATTGTTGATACGGTTGAGTCCGGACGCTGGCAGATTTTGTCGGGTTCATCTTCCTATTTTGTATCAACATTTCAGGAACCTGATGCAGTCCAAACATCAGTCAGAGGGGTATTAAAAGGTGTGGATCGCTTTCAGTGGACGATTACTGACAGTAATGGCAACTGTGCCAAAAGTGATACTGTAAAGATCGCATTGATTACAGTGCCTGATGCCGGGCCGGATTTATGTAAAGTTATCCAGGCTGGTGAAGAACGTATAACTGTACAACTTCTAGGAAACATACCGGTAGCAAATAATGAGAAAGGACAATGGCTTTCAGGTCCTTCTGCATTGGTTGGTGATTCTGCACATGGGAATACCAGCGTGACTCTGCCCAGAGGGGTCAGTCGTCTTGTTTGGAGCATCAGAAACGAGCTTGTGCCATCCTGTGCTGTTTTTGACACGGTAGTGATTCGGGCAATTTCTCAGGCAGTTGTTGGAGAGACCCAGTGCTTATCGACTCCGGTAGTAAATACTTTTCTTAAAGGAAGTAGTTATAATGGTAATGCGGGTGAGGCTGGCTTATGGTCAAAGGAGACGGTATCTTCCCAGGCAGTGATTGAAAATCCGGTGAATCCGGAAAGTAAACTGAGTAACCTGAAAACGGGTGTACACAGATTTAAATGGGTAATCAGCAATGATGGCTGTAAGGACTCTGCCTCTGCCACGATTGCACTGATTACGCGACCGATAACCGGTGATAATCAATGCTTATCTTATGAAGATGGAAACAGCAGGGTAACTCTGCTTGCCAATCCTGCTACGCCTGCCGAAGTTTCTACCTGGCTTCCGGCCGATCATTCAATAGCTGGCGTATCGCTGAATCCTACGGGTAATACGTGTGAGCTTAACGTGTTTTCCAAAGGTGCTTATACCATATACTACAGAATCAGTGATTCAGCTTCGGTTTGTCCTGCCTTAAGAGATAGTGTACAGGTAACTTTGCTTACTAAGCCTAAAATTGAACCAGTAGTATGCGAGATAATACCAGCTGGAGAAACAGGCAAAGATATTCCTCTGATAACGGGAAACACTCTGTCTGTTCAGGAAGAGGGCATGTGGCATGCCATACCCGGTCTGACTTTCAACGGAACTGCTTCTCCCAATACAATGGCCGGCAATGTTCCTGCCGGAACGTATCGTGTTTACTGGTCTGTACATAATAAGCTTGATGCTGCATGTTCTTTGAAAGACTCAATTGTAATGCGGGTAATATCAGCTGCCAGCACCGAAGATGATATCTGTATCATTAAACCGGTTGAAAATACGATACTTCAGGCTAATCCTCCGCTTACCGGCAGAGGAGAGACAGGCAACTGGCGTCTTGTAAGCGATCCTCATCAGATTCAGTTTGATCCGAATATTGCCCAGTCCACGGTTATTCGTCTTCCGGTTGGCATTTCTGTTTTTCGCTGGTATATCAGCAATGGAACCTGCAGAGATTCATCCGATGTGAGAGTTTCGGTACAGACAAAGGCTAATGCCGGAGGTGATGTTGCCGTGTGCGGAGACCAGACTATGCTTAATGCTTTGCAGGTTGCTGTCAATGAAGCCGGTATATGGAATATTCTGAATGAAGAATCTCAGGAAATCGCGGAAGTGGATGTCTTTAACACATCTGTCAGCGGATTAAAACCGGGAATCAACCGGTTTGTCTGGACTGTGAGTAATGCAATCTGCTCCAATTCCGATACGGTAGAAATAATAAATAATCAGCCAACGAAAGTTAATATTTCTACGCAGGATCAGGAATCCTGCTTTACAGCCAATTTGCTGGTTGGAAATAAAGCTGCGAATGAGATTAGCACAGCCCGGTCGCTCTGGCAAATTATGAGTGAGCCGGCAGAAAATTCTCCGAAGGCAGTTATTAATTCTCCGGGTGCCGATAGTACGCTGGTGCGAAATCTGAATGCTCCCGGAGATTATATGTTTGTATATAAGATATTTAATGCAAATTGTGACACGATTGCCGATACGGTAACAATCAGAAGAAATGAATCCCTTTATAATTTTGTTGCCGGACCTGCTCAGGCTTGTGTTACCGATACAATTGAGCTGATGGGGCAGGCTGTGCCTCTGGATGGAGAAGGAGACTGGATTCTGGCCGGAGGAGCTGGTATTTTTGAAAATCGTTTCTCCAATGTTACCAGAGTGTACGGACTTGGAGTTAAACAGAATCTTTTTTACTGGAGGCTGAAACGGGGTGAATGTCAGAATTATCAAAGTCTCACTATCGATGGCTACGACAGGCCTTCAGAGGCCTTTATCTTCAATGAAAATGAACAGTTGTGTGAAACTGATACCATTACTCTGCGTGCACAACGTCCGGAGATTGGTCAATGCAGCTGGGAGGTCGTCAGTGGCTCTGCTGAACTGGAAAGCCCCGAAAGTCATATAACCAGAGTCGTAAATCTGGCATTGGGCACAACCAGGTTTCGCTGGACCTGTACTAATGGTCCGTGCGATACTTCTTATGCTGAAGTCACTATGCAGCGTTTTAAGAAAGAAACCGATGCCGTAGCCGGAAGAGATACGATGTTGTGCGGCAATGCGATGACCCTTGAAGCTGTTAAGCCTGAAACAGGAACAGGGCACTGGTCCTTACTGAGCGGCTCATTGGACATTGATCAGATGTACAATGCACATACCAGTGTGTACAATATTAGTTACGGAGAAAATGTGCTGCGGTGGTATGTTGAAAATGGGCCCTGCAGCAGCGCTGATACACTGGTAATAATTGCGGAGGAAAGGGTTGATGAAGCGCGTACCGGAAATGATCTTTTTCTTTGTGAACAGAGTAAGATTAATATATATGCCCAGATGCCTGATCTGGGACGAGGCTATTGGAGGGCGCTTTCGGGTAACGATCTGGAGAGTCCGCAGGAAAACATGACACAAGTGCTTAATCTTCCGCCTGATACCTCCTATTATGTCTGGACAGTTGAAAAGGGCTTTTGTCAGTCTGCCGATACACTCAAAATTTATAATTATTTGAGGCCCTCTCCTGCCAGTGCCGGCAAAGACAGACATATATATTCGGAAGAAGTACTTCTGCAGGCAGATGAAATAGCTGTCGGACAAGGAAAATGGCAGGCTCTGAATCCGGAGATTGAGCTTGCAGATCCGGCGAGTCATGTTACGATGGCATATAATTTACCTCCGGGCATTTCATCATTTGTGTGGACTGTCAGCAATGGCATTTGTCCGGTATCGGCAGATACGTTGGAAATAGTCAGGGATAATTTTAAAATTCCAAATGCTTTCTCTCCAAACGGAGACGGTAAAAATGATACTTTTGAAGTTAAAGGACTTGAATTGTTTTCTCCCGCAAAAATCACCATTTTTAACCGCTGGGGAGAAGAAATATTTCATGCCAATGATTATAAAAATGACTGGGAAGGCAAGAATATGAATGGAAAGGATCTGGCACCAGATACGTATTTTTATGTGCTGACGCTTAACAACGGAAAGTCTTATCAGGGCTATGTAATTTTGAAGCGATAGTGAACATGAATAAAATTTTATCAATAGTATTTCTTTTTCTATCGTTCGGTTATGCCAGTGGGCAGCATTTTCCCCTGTTCAGCCAGTATATGTTTAACGGACTTGTTATTAACCCGGCGTTTTCCTATGGATACGACGGGCTTACGGCTATTATTGACTACAAAAATCAATGGTCGGGCAGTTTTGAAGGTGCTCCTGTTACCTTATCCGGAACATTGCACAGCGCTTTGAAAAATGAAAAGATAAGCTGGGGTGCAATTTATATGAACGACCGGATTGGCCTGAAATCTCAGAATGATCTGTCATGTAACTTTGCCTATCGGATAAATACAGGTTCCGGTCTCCTGGGTATGGGTATTTCCGGCGGATTTAGCCGTATCAGATATGATGCTTCCGGGATCATCACCACGGATCAGGATGATCCTGCGTTTGCCATGATTGGCAGTCCGCAGTTTTATCCTAAGATCGGTTTGGGAATGTATTACCATACAGAACAGTTTTTTGCAGGTATTTCTGCTCCGCAATGGCTGTTGCGTGACTCCTATGCAGGTGTTGCCGGTATATTGGCACGTACTTTTTTTTTGAATTCCGGATACAGGCTGGATATAAACAGGCGTTTGTATTGTACTCCCTCTATTTTGCTGAGAGCCATAAGCGGATCACCCGTACAGACAGATTTAAATATTACAGGTACATTGGACAAAACGATCACAGCAGGTATTTCTTACAGAATGTATGATTCATTTGTGTTTCTTATTCATATAAATATGAAAAGTATTGCTATAGGGTATTCCTATGATTATTCGGCCGGATACCTGAATAAATATACCAGCGGAAGCCATGAATTAATGCTGAGCTGGCGCCTTGGTTATGGAGTGGATGCGCCGGATCCGAAGCGTTTTTAATTTGTCTGAGTTAGCTATGATTCGTTATCAGGGTATTTTGCTTTTGTTTTTTTGCTTTCTGGCGAAGCTTGCAGCTGCTCAGGAACCTTTTTCTGATACGGCAAACGGAATAAAGCTTGTTCCTTTGAAGATTAACTCCCGTTATAATGATTATTCACCCCTTGTATATGATAACCAGCTGATTTTTTGCTCGAATAATCGTAATACGCTGATCCCGTATTATTCTCAGGCAACGGGCGAAATGCTTGACCATATTCTGATAACAGATATAAAAGGAGAAAATCTGTTTTCAGCTCCTCAGCTTTTGCTTAAAAACTTTCCGGCCAGATCTATGCAGGGACCTGCTACAATCAGCAGGGATGGCAAAGTATTGTATTTCACCGGAAGTTGCATGCTTAATGAACAAGGTTGTGAATCCGGAAAATCAAAAAAGCTGAGGATTTACAAAACAGAATTTGATGATGCGAAGAAACAATGGAATCCTGTTACTGAGTTCCCTTATAATCTTACGAATTACTCCGTGGGACATCCCGCATTGTCTCCGGATGGAACAGTTATGATATTTGCCTCTAACCAGCCTGGTGGCTTCGGTAAAAGTGATTTGTACATTACCCGTCAGCAAAATGGCCGCTGGACGAAGCCCAAAAATATGGGACCAGCCATAAATACCAGCAGTAATGAGTCATTCCCCTACATAAGTAAAGATAATGTGCTTTATTTTTCTTCTGATCGTCCGGGAGGGCTGGGCAAATTTGATTTATATGCTGCTCCCGGAATAGGTGATTCGATTCAGAAAAAAGCCACAAATCTGGGAGCGCCGTTTAACTCGGCATTTGATGATTTTGGGTATACAGAAGGGCTGGATGAATCCAGCGGATATTTATCATCAAACCGGAAAAACGGGCTGGATGACGATATATACTATTTTACCAGCCTGCATCCGGAATGTGTAGAGCCGGTGGAATATCCTTTTTGCTATACATTTTTTGAAGAAGGTACATTGAATGATGAAAGTCTTCCTCTGGTTTATGAGTGGGATCTGGGCGATGGCAACAGAAAAAGAGGCCTTGAGATTAATCACTGCTATGAGCGCCCCGGCAACTATATAATCAATCTGAATATAATCGATACCACTACCGGAGTCGTATTTTTTAACGAAGCATCGTATGATTTTGAAGTCCGGAAACTAACTCAGGCGCATATGGATATCGGTGGCGAAATGCTGGCTGATAAGCTTATGGAGTTTAGGGCAGAGAATGCGAATATACCCAATTGCAGCCTGACCAGTTATTACTGGGATTTTGGTGACGGAGGACAATCGGAGGGCATTTCTGTCCTGCATGTGTATGAGCGAAACGGTGATTTTGAAGTCGTGCTGACTCTAAAGGGAAAAACGTTGGACACCAGAACTGACTGTCAGGCATGTGTTCACCGGAAAATACAAATCGGTCCGAAAGATAAGAAAAATGCGCAGTTGGCCGGATTGACTGAAAGAGCGGCGGAGGCTACAAGAGTCGGTCAGCGTAATATGGATACGGATAGTCTGACATATAAAGTTGAGCTTATGACTTCCAGATATCCCCTGGGAACCGATTCATCTATTTTTAGTGAACTGGCTGTAAGTGAATACAAAGATCAGGATATATACAGATATGTAGTCGGCAATGAACGTGATCTGTCAACTGCTTATCCGCTTTTTGCAGATGTTCGGGAGAAAGGTTTTACGGATGCCCGGATTGTTGCTTTCAAAGGGGGCAAAATTATAACCGGAAAAGACACTTCCTCATTCGGAAAAACTTCCGCAACCAGATCATTTACTCAGATTGAAGGGAAGATTATAGATGTTTTCGGAAAGGCTTTATGTGCAGAAATCATTCTTGAGAATCTGACTACCGGGGAAGTACTCAGCCGGATATACAGTGATCCTGCCGATGGGAGGTTTTATATTATTTTACCCAATGAAGAACTTTATGGCTTTTTTGCGGAACTGAAAGGGTATTATTCCGTATCGAATTATATTGATTTGCGTAACGAAAAGAGAAATCTTGAGATAAAGAAGGATATAGAGATGGTTTCTATTGAAGAAATGAATGATTTAAGTGTTGCCGTGCGTCTTAACAATATATTTTTTGCACCGAATGAATATCGTCTCAAAAAAGAATCCTACCCTGAATTAAACCGCCTGGTGAGACTGATCAGAAATGAGCCTGGCGCATCAATTGAAATAGCCGGTCATACTGATAACTCCGGCAATAAGGACTATAATACGGTATTGTCGGAAAAAAGAGCTACTGCGGTGAAGGAGTATCTTGTACATATGGGTATAGATGCATCCAGAATTATTGTTACCGGATATGGGGATCAGAAGCCCGTTGCAAGTAATAATTCAGAACGGGGAAAGCTACTGAACAGACGGGTAGAGTTTAGACTGATTTATAATTAGGAAGGAATTGTATTTGTGAGAATTATAATACTATTATTAAGTTTGTTTTTGTATCCGCTTATTGGTATCAGGGCACAATCGGTTCCTGCAGCTGAGGAAAATATTCCGTTTCTGGTAACCTTTGGCAATGCATCGGAAACGGCGTGGGGAGATGATGACTTTACTCAGACATTTTTTTTCATTATTCCCCAGACATGGAAGAAGCCTTTCTTTATACGGGTATTTGACCCGGAAATCAGTAATACCCATGATGAAATAAACGGCCAGCCTGATTCGGAAACACGATTTACCATTATGGGAGGAAAAGGCGTATATACGCATCCGGATGCATCTCATCCTGACCCGATTGGTAATTTCAAAAGCGGAACCACTCTTGCAGAGAAAACCTTTGACAGTCAGCCGAGATATGATAACAAGTGGTATACTTTCGGTCCGTTCAATCCGGTAGAAGGAGAGCTTGTGAATGAGTTTAAGGGGTATGTTTTTAAAATTGTTGCCGAAGGAATAAAGGGGAATGATGGTAATCTCTATAAGTATTTTCTCAGTTCGGATCCCAATGAAAATAAGGTTGTGGAAGGTGCTAATGCTTTTACCTATGAATATTCTTTCAGAATGTGGGACGAGCCGGGAAAGGTTTCACACATCTATCCGTTTATTAATGAAAAAGTTGTAAGTGTTAAAATTCATACCTTTGACTTTGATCATGACGGTATTGTGCGTATTGTTTCGGTTGCCAGAAAAGCAGAAGAAGTGACTGTGTCGGGGGATAACAGCTGGTCTTCAAGCGTACATCAGATTTCTGAAAAAGAAAAAAATACCTCCCTGGATATACAGCTGATTAAAGTAAAAAAGGGAGCCAATAATAATGTGGTTTTTTATATTACAAACCAGTATGGAGAACTATTGCCTTTCTACACCTCTCCTATCGGTGGTGTTCCTAAATATCCCTACACTATAAAATACAAGTCTTTTGATGGTCCGAAATAAGTCTGTATTGTATTGGTGTATAGCAGTTTTGCTATGGCTTATATGTTGCTGTTTTTCAGTCAACGCCCAGACCTATAGATTCAGAGTATATACATACAAAGACGGCTTGCCTCAGGACTATGTGTATGCCCTGGCTCAAAGTCATAAAGGGAGCCTTCTGATCGGTTCGGGCGATGGACTGGCGCGTTTCAACGGACAGGAGTTTTTTCAGTTTACGTCGCGGGAAGGACTTAATAATAATTTCATACAATCTTGTATCACAGCAAGCAACGGACATACCTGGCTCGGGCATTTTGATGGAGGCATAACGCTGTTTAATCAGCAAAACTTTATAGAGTTAAATATCGCCCATCTTTCCCAGTCTCCGGTAAATGTCCTTTTTGAAAGTAAAGATGGTTCCATATGGGCCGGTACAAAACGTAATGGCCTGATCAGAATTAATGCAGACCTTACTGTTCAGGTATACAGTGATCTTGTAGAGGCAGGTATTAATGCGATTCTGGAGCTCCCGTCCGGCATCAGATACCTGGGCACAGAAGAAGGTTTGATAAAAATGAGCTATTCCAGCAGTAGTCTGACTGTATTACAAAAAATCCTGGAAGAGGAAAATGTTCAGTGTCTGTATTATCATCATGAAACCGGAGAAATATTTGCGGGAACTTCGGAAAGTGGTCTTCAGGCAATAGACACGGCCGATGGCAGCATAAAATCTGTTCCGGAGTTTGAAGGACACAATATAAATCAGATTATTCAGGACAAAGAAGGATATCTGTATATTTCTTCTTATGGAAACGGAGTATATAAATGTCGCTATCATCACCAGAACCTGGTGATGATAGAACATTATATGGAAAAGAATGGTCTGCCTGGTAATTATATTAAAAGTCTGTTTGCAGATCGGGAGAATAATATCTGGATGGGGAGCTATGGAAATGGACTTGCTGTTCTGAATAACCCGATTTTCAGGCTTTATACAAGACAGGATGGTCTTTCGGATAATAATGTAAAGGCTTTGACAACGGATGCCTATGGGACAATATGGACCATTTCTGATCGTAATATCAGCTATTTGAAAAAATCTGCTTCAGGGTTTAATCATCTTACAGCCAATACGCTGAATTTTCCATTGTCGGGTATAATAGTGCTGGATTCTGTATTGTATCTGGGAACGACAGAAGCAGGTGTCTGGCAGTACAATCTGGCAGATGGCTCGCTCAGGCAATGGTTTGGCGGGAAACCCGGCTCACTGTATAATACGATCAATCATCTGGTGGCAGACAGAGACAATAATATCTGGATTGCGACTGACGAAGGTGTTTTTCAGACAAATAAAGATTCGGTTATCAGAGCTTTCACTATTGAGGATGGTCTGGCTCATAACAAAGTGTATTCCCTGTACTGTGATCGTCACAACAGAATATGGTTTGGTACAAGAGGCGGCGGCCTGAGCATATATGACCGTGGTTCTATCGTCAACTATTCTTCGCCGGTTCCCGGCCGGTCATTTGATATCAGCTGCTTTGTTGAAGATGACTCCGATGGTATGTGGATCGGAACCTACGGACAGGGATTTTATCTTTTCAGGCATGGGAAGTTTGTGAAACAGTATTCCGATGAAAATGGCCTGAGCTCTCCGTATTGCTATTTTATGGCGCTGGATAAGAAAAAACAGCTATGGATCGGGCATAAACAGGGACTTTCGAAGTTTATCCCAGACAAAAAGAAGTTTACTTTTTATGAAAGCAAAGAGGGTAGTATTCTTGGGGAAATTAATCCGCTGGCAAGCTCGATTGACAGCCACGGCGCGCTGTGGGTAGGAACCAATGTCGGTCTGGTAAATTATAATCCGGATGCTGATAAGCCCCGATCCGAAGGTCCGATTGTTAATCTGACCGGGATTATGCTGGACTTTAAGGAAGTAGACTGGAGCCTGTATTCTGATAGTGTATATGGCTTTGAAAAAATACCGTATAATGTTTTGTTGCCCTATAACAAAAACCACCTGACTTTTAGCGTAATTGGCATTAGTCTCAAACCTGATCCCGAGAAAATCATATACCAATATAAGCTGGAGGGCTTTGATAAAGCCTGGTCGTTGCCAAGTCATGAACCCTTTGTTACCTACGCCAATACCCCTCCTGGTAAATATCAGCTCAGAATAAGAGCCGGAACTAAAAACGGTCTATGGACTGAAATGGCTTCTCCTTTTCAGTTTGAGATCAGAAATCCATTCTGGAAAACCTGGTGGTTTATTACCCTTTCCGTTGTTTTTGGAGTTGTTTCTGTATATGGCATAGTAAAGTGGAGAACAGAGCGGCTTACGAAACAACGGGAAAAGCTGCGCCAGGATAAACTGATTCTTGAAGCAGAGATAAAGCAGCGGATAAGTGCACAGGAAAAGCAAAAGCTTGTTGAAGAAAAGCTAAAGCAGACCAATCAGGAACTTAATAATTTTATTTACCGAAGCTCGCATGATTTAAGAGGACCTATATCTACAGTCAAAGGGCTTACCCAGCTGGGCATGATTGAAGTGAGGGATCCGTATGCCCGCAAGTTTTTTAATATGATTCTTGATCGGACGGTCATTCTTGATACCGTGCTTAAAAATCTGATCAATATTGTTGAAATCATAGAAGGAGATACAAAGATCGAAAAAGTTGATTTCAGGAAAATTATCAGAGAAACGCTGGATGAATTAAAAAAGGATAATCCTCTGGATGATATTAATATACGTATTACGATAGAAGACAATCAGATTTTTTACAATGATGCACGACTGGTTCAGACCATTATTTATAATATACTGGAAAACTCTGTTAAATACCGGAAAGCAAATGTAGACAGTCATATCTTTCTGAATGTGTCTGAAAAAGAAAAGGCCTTTGTGATTTCAGTTAGTGATAACGGTATAGGTATAGCGAAAGAGGTTATGCCCAGAATCTATGACATGTTTTACAGGGGAACCGATGAATCCAAGGGGTCGGGACTTGGGCTGTATACAGTGAAAAAGATTGTTGAGAAGCTTGGTGGAACAATCTTTATAGAAAGCAAGCAGCATTACAGCACTACTGCTGTTGTAACGCTGCCGTGTTGCGCAATGTATCAGAAATCGGAAGAGTCGGAAAATATAACCGATATACCCGAAATCCGGGAAACCATATCCGGAGGGACTGCAATCCCGGATTTGCAGGAAAGTCAGCCGGCTAAATAATCGGACTGATAATTCCTGCAGCTGCCGCTGATAAATAACAGACTTCCGCCTTTTATCAGGTCAATAATCTCCTTGTTTTCCGAAACAGGGACAGCCGGACAACCGTGGCTCCTTCCAAGCCGTCCGTATTGTTTAATAAAATCGTCACTTACATAACTGGCTCCGTGTAGTACAATGGCTCTTTGCCGGGCGTTGTCATTAAAGCCAGTATCCATACCATCCAGCCGGAGCGATAATCCGTGTTTGCCGTGATACGTTTGGCCGGTCACATAAAAACCCAGACTGGACTGATAGGAATTGGCTATGTTGGAGAAAGAAGTGGCATAGTTATTCCCCGAATTTTTCCCGTGGGCAACATACGTTCGTTTTAGAATTTTTGCCTGTGCCACATCTATAACCCACATTCGCTTTTCAGTTCCGGGTTTTTCCATATCGATCAGGGTGATCACATCTTTTGCAATTATACCGGTATTTTTCAGATTCAGATAACCTTTCATCCCTTTTTCCAGAAGAGAATAAGGAATTTCAGAATCAGCTTCCTGAAGTTTGTTGTGCAGCTCCCGAATCAGTTTTGTACCTGCAATCTTTCCTGTTAGTGTATGTGTGCTGACTTCCGGAGTGTGTGGCTGAGATATAACAGCATGGCTACCACTTTGAATAGCAATGAGACTTGCTGTCAGAAATAAGATCAGAATATGACGCATGAATGTTTTTGAAAGAGACTAATACCCCAACAGCTTGCTGTATGGTATGGTTCCCGCTGCTTAAGAAGGCCGGGAACAGGCTATTTTTTTATGATGAATTGGCGTAAGACAGTGTCGTCTTTATCTATACTGACAATATATGCCCCGGAAGCCAGTGTTGAGACATCAAGTGACTGGGTATTAGTCAGAGTAGTATTAATAACATTTTTTCCGCTCAGATCGGTAATAGTCAGAGTAAAGGAAGTGAAAGGCAGATTGATAAAATAAATAAAATCAGTTACCGGATTACTGACAAGCAACGTTCGTTTATCGGAAGCTTGTATCCCTGTTGTTCTTTTGTATACAGGGATTCCATACCCCATATTATTGTCTGGGTTAGCAGCCTGTGAGCCGGACTCTTTGATTTTTTGTAAAAGTTCGAGATTAGTCAATTCAGGCTGATGCTGCCAGAGGTTGGCGGCAAATCCGCTAATCAAAGGAGCTGAGTAGGATGTTCCGTTGACACTGACCAGATTGCCGGCAGGAGATATAGCCAGTGTTCCCTGTCCGGTGGCTACCACATCAGGTTTGATCCGGCCATCAGCGGAAGGTCCCCGGCTGCTTGTGCTGTAAAACTGCCCGTTACGATTGACTGCTCCTACAGCTAGGACATGGTGTCCATCAGCCGGAGCGATCAGATATCTCCAGGGTAAATTGCCTTCATTGCCAATACTGTTTACGATGAGCATGCCTTTTGAAAATGCTTTTTCCGCAGCCCATGTAATAAGTGTCGTCTCCCCGTTCATATCTTCATAGGAATAATTTTGGGCGGGATTGTCAAATGTATTGTAGCCAAGAGAACTTGTTAGTATATCTGCTCCCAGACTATCGGATAACTCTGCCGCAAGAAGCCAGTAAAATTCTTCCTTGCTTGACTCATAGGAGACATCTTCTGTTCGCAACAGGATATAAGCGGCTTCAAATGCGGCTCCTATAAGTGTTCCGGGAGCGTAGGCTGCTATTATGGAAAGGACATGGGTACCATGCTCATGATCATTGTATACATTTGGTTCGTTTGAAGGAAAATCATAGGTTGCAAGAATTGCGTCAGAATCAACTAAATGCTGAAGAGCCCCTATTTTGTCTGCATTTTTAAAACCAGCGTCCAGAACTGCAATTACTATTCCCTGACCGGTCAGGCCTTCCGAATGCATTTGAGGGATATGATGCAATTGCAGTTGTTGTTCTGAAGTGCCATAATCGTGTATTGGCTGGAGGGTGTGTCGGGATTCCTGCCGGGATATACCGCCATATCGCTTATCCGCAGCATCAATATGTCGTACGAAAGAACAGGAAGAGATTCGGGATAGTTGTTCAGGCGAAGCCTGTACGAGGCATGCATTGAGCCATTTGGAGGAGTATATTACCTCGATTCCCTCAAGCCTGAGTGAGTCGAGATATAGATTACTTACCGGAAGATCTTCTTCTGTGACCGGGATATGTTGTCGTAATCTTCTGTCAATACTTTTTTCCGAAAGAAAGTTTTCAGGAGCGGCTGTGGTGTATGAATTGTGTTTTTTATCAGTAAAATAGACAATGTATTCCTGCTGGGCAAAAGCCGGCAAACAGAACAAAAGCAGCAGATTAGCGAGAGCTGTATAAATATTCCCTGGTATAAAAGTTAACACTTGTGGTATCTCCGGATGAAAAATCTAGTGAAAGTATTTCTGAATAGGCATAAATTAAACCTGTGTTACGGGCATACACTTCAAATTGTTTGTTTCTTTGTATACGATTGGTTGTATCCATTGCCTGTTCTACGACAATAGCAGACGGATAGGATTGATTGTTCAGAGTATATCCCTTATTTACGTTTTTCATGGTATAAAAAACGTCCGGATCAGTGTTGAAGGAATTACTGTTCCAGCGCTTGCCTTCTTTGGGCGGAAAAACCAGCTTTACAACCGGTTTGTTGTTTACAGTATGTATTAACTGGTTATTTGCAAGTCGGACAGATTGTACAGTATCCGGTGTATCCGGCCACGCATCTCCGGAAGACGCGCGGATGAATTTTTCAAGAACATATATCTGCTGCTCTCCTTCTGTGTAGCTTTTGGAAGTTAACTCCAGCATTTCATAAGAAAACAATGAATCCTGCAGAGCATTTTTTATGCGGCCTGATACTTTGTAGACATTGTAGGAAGATACCTGCAACGGATAGTAATCGTACCCTGCAGAAGGTTTCACAGAATCCTGCTTATTGCAGGCAAAAAGGCATATCCCGGTCAGAAAAAGTATATATTTATTCATTGTCCTGATTAAAACTTGAAGCAATCCAGCCACCCCCTATTACATCATTGCCTTCGTAAAATACGGCAGCCTGACCAGGAGCGATAGCCTTTACCGGCTGATGGAAGTGCACTTTCATCCCTTCACCTATTTGCTCAATCAGTGCCGGGGTGCCGGCGTCATTGTACCGGACTTTGGTAATTGTTTCGGTTGGCTTGCCGATCAGATCGGCATATTTACCCATGGTAAGCTTGTTTACCCACATCGCATCCTTATAAAGTCCGTTTTCCTGAGACAGAACAACCTGGTTAGCTTCCTTACGGATTTCTGAAACGAATACCGGATACCCGAGAGCAACTCCCAGGCCTTTGCGCTGACCAATGGTGTAAAAAGGATATCCTTCATGCTTGCCCACTACAGTACCATCCTCCAGTACATACTCCCCGCCCCTGACATCATCTTCGAGATTGGGAAGCCGTCTTTTCAGAAAGCCTCTGTAGTCATTATCCGGCACAAAGCATATTTCATAGGATTCTGATTTGGTTACCAGCTCCATGAACCCCATCTCTGCAGCCATCTCACGGATTCTTGTTTTTCGGAGATTACCCAGCGGAAAAATAGTTCTGCTGAGACTCTCCTGACTTATGCCCCACAAAGCATATGACTGGTCTTTGTTTTCATCAATACCTTTGGATATTACATACCGGTTGTTTTCCAGTCTCAGATTGGCATAGTGGCCGGTGGCAATAAAGTCGCAGCCCAGCTTATCTGCCCTGCGAAGCAAAGCATCCCATTTGATATGGGTATTGCACAGCACGCAGGGATTGGGAGTACGTCCGTTGAGGTATTCTCCGGTAAAGTGATCAATTACATAATCACCGAACTCGGAACGTATATCAAGAATATAATGCGGAAAACCAAGCGTTACCGCTATATTGCGGGCATCATTTATAGAATCGAGACTACAGCATCCGGTTTCTTTTTTGGAGCCCCCGGAAGATGCATAATCCCAGGTTTTCATGGTCATTCCGATCACCTCATACCCTTGCTCGTGAAGCATAACCGCAGCCACGGAGCTGTCGATTCCCCCACTCATAGCGACCAGAACCCTTCCTTTTTTACTCATTATGGATGTTAACTTATGGAATTTCTTACTTTTTGGGTGTATTCACGTAATGCACTCTTGAAGTCCATGTTTTTACTATTCATTTCCTGCAGAATCCATGCAGCAGCGATTACGTGAGTCAGCTGTTCTCCTTCATCCTCTCCTTCGACATCAATCTCTGGGCTTTTCCCTTCGGAAATAGCACTTTCGGCGGTCAGCAGCTCTACTTTGGTATATGTTTCAACCAGTTTCTTTATTGCGGGAATTTTCATTTTTCTGCTTGGTTTCGGATTGTTACAACTTTTCAATTAATTCCAGAAGAGCTTCTTCCTTGGAGGTACACACAGATTCCACCAGCTCTCCGTTTTTGAAAATCGCAAATGTCGGCAGATTATTGACATTGCCTAACTTGCGTGCTTCCGGATTATGCTCGGCATTTATATCAAGAAAGGTAATGGCATTAAAACGATCTTCGTTGGAAATTCTTTTGTATTTAGGAGCAAACAGACGGCAGGAGCCGCACCAGTCCGCATAATATTTTACAACTACTTTTTCATTGCCTTTCAGCAATTCACTAAAATTTGTGTCGTCAGTGAGTGTTACAGCCATGATATATAATTTAGCATTTAGCAAATATTACGCAAAAAAACGAAAATTTTAACATATAACTGTTTTATTTGTTTTCTTTGCTCTATTTACAAAAATAGGAATAAAATGGGATTGAAATTAAAGGTCAAGGTAAGCGAAGTCAATAATCTCAGTGATGCAAGATATTGTGCAGGCATGGGCGTCGACATGATCGGTTTTCACCTGGATACAAATCATCCCCGCTTTATTGAGCTGAGCTCGGTGCGGGAAATAGTGAACTGGGTGCATGGAATTAATGTGGTCGGAGAGTTTTCGGTCATCAATGTGGACAATATCAATTACCTTGCTGAAGAACTAAATCTTGATTATGTTCAGCTGCCATCTACAGTGATGGCAGAAGAACTGGCGCGGCTTAACAGGCCGGCTATTGTCCGGATTGACCTCAGAAATGGTCAGGAAGAAACCGTAGATCAATTGCTGGAAACACTCGGAGCTTTCGTTTCTTTTTTTCTTCTGGAAAGCGATGAGATGGATTCAATAGAAGCGCTGGAGGTAAATCTGAAGCGCTGGGCATCTCAGTATCCCGTTATTCTGGGTATTGGTATTGAAAAAGAAAGATTATCCTTTATCGAAGATTATATAAATCCGGCGGCCATCGCCCTTAAGGGAGGAGATGAAATAAAACCCGGACTTAAAAATTTTGATGAACTGGCTGAAATACTGGAAGAGCTCGAAAATGAGTAATTTTTTGTTGTAATATACTAAACCCCGGCAAATGAAAAGAATCTATACCCTTACTCTTAATCCTGCAGTCGATAAAAGTACATCAATAGCTCAGGTAATAGCAGAAAAAAAGCTGCGTTGTGCCGAGCCTGCGTTCGAACCGGGAGGCGGAGGAATAAATGTGTCCAGAGCTATCCGCAAACTTGGCGGCGATACAGTGGCTGTCTATCTCAAAGGAGGTCCGATCGGAACGTTGATGTATGAATTGCTTGAGAAGGAAAAGATCAATCAGGTGGCGCTGGAAATCGAAGGCTGGACGCGGGAAAACTTTATTGTAGTAGAAAAGGAAAACAATCGTCAGTTTCGTTTTGGTATGCCGGGCCCTGAGCTAAAAGAGAAAGAGTGGCAGGGATGTCTGGAACGGATTGCTGATCCTTCTCTGAAAATTGATTATCTGGTGGCCAGTGGCAGCATGCCCACAGGTGTACCGGTTGACTTTTATGCCCGCTTGTCCAGAAAAGCGAGGCAAAATGATACCCGTCTGGTGGTAGATACATCGGGAGATGCCCTGAAAGCGGCGGTGGAAGAAGGAGTTTATCTGCTAAAACCAAATATCAATGAGCTGGGACAGCTGGTAGAGCAGAAACTATCGAATATAGAAGAGCAGGAAGCGGCCATAGAAGAAGTAATCCGCACCAAAAAGATCGAAGTGCTGATTGTTTCCCTGGGGGCTGCGGGAGCGATACTTGCCTCAAAAGACGGCGGAATTCATCATGTAGCGGCTCCGTCGGTTGAAAAAAGAAGCACAGTCGGAGCCGGAGACAGCATGGTTGCAGGTATTATCTATACAATATCACAGGGTAAGTCTTTGCAGGAAGCATTACAGTACGGAGTTGCCTGTGGTACGGCAGCAACAATGAATTCCGGAACGGAATTATGCAAACCGGAAGATGTGGCACGTCTCTTTGCCTGGATATCAAGAAAAAGATAAAAAAAGTCCGGGCACTAAAAGTCCGGACTTTTTATGTTCTAATATTTTCTAATACAGACGGAATCGCAAAAACTTTATTTTCTCTCCTTTTGTCAGATACTTTTTTTCATAAGTTGTTTTGATATCAAAAGCCAGCTCACGCATAGGTGAATTGTACAGATCACTGGTATGCTCAAGATCACTGATGCGGATGACTCCTGATTTCATAAACTCAGAATTATCTTCGAGTAACTCAAGTGTGTACTGATAAAGTCCTTCGTTGTCGGTTTTTAAATGAACCCAGCTGCCCGGCTTCAGAATGCTCTGATACATCTGAAGGTATCTCGGACTGGTTAGACGCAGCTTCTCATCCCCTTCTTTAGGCCTTGGATCCGGAAAAGTAATCCAGGCTTCATCCGCTTCTCCGGGAGCAAAAAAATCCTGAATATTCTGGATCATAATACGCAAAAACGCAGTGTTGGACAGGTCCAGCTCTTTTGAAACGGAGCTCCCTTTCCATATTCTCCCCCCTTTCAGGTCGATTCCCACAAAATTCTTTTCCGGAAACAACTTTGCCATACCTGTTGTATACTCAGCTCTTCCGCAGCCTATCTCAAGTACGACCGGGCCGGAATTTTTGAAAAACGATTTCCAGTTTCCCCTGATACTGGTAAACAGCTCTTTGCCTGGTTGAATAACATTCTCACTCTGGTCATTTTCTGCAAATCGTATCAGTTTCTTCCGGGTCATGCTTATCAGTTTTTCGGCAAAAATAGTATTTATTGCCAAAAGCAGTCAAAAATTAACTTTCAAATTGCAGGATGTTTTATATTTTTGATTCTTATTTCCTTTTAGACACCGAATGAGAATAGCAGTGATTGGGGCCGGCCCGGCAGGCATAACAGCCGCATACGAGATCTCCAAAGAGAATCCGCAGGTAGATTTGTATGAAGCAGGCAACAGTGTTGGCGGACTTGCCAAAACTATTGAGTTATGGAATCAGCGGGTGGATCTCGGACCTCATCGTTTTTTTAGCAGTGATACCAGGGTAAACAGGTTATGGCTTGAAGTTGCCGGACAGGACTACGATATGGTTGATCGCCTTACCCGGATTTACTATAAAAGAAAGTTTTTTCATTATCCGTTAAAAGCAATGGATGCTCTGAAAAACCTTGGTCTGCTGGAAGCGGCCGCCTGCATGCTTAGCTATGGAAAGGAAAAACTGAATCCGACCAGGCTGGACGGATCATTTGAAAACTGGGTCGTAAGCCGTTTTGGAAGAAGACTGTTTGAAGTTTTTTTTAAAACATACAGTGAGAAGCTCTGGGGAATAAGCTGCAAAGAGCTGGATGCTGATTTTGCTGCACAGCGAATTAAGAAGCTTTCTCTGATGGAAGCGATACGCAATGCGTTTACCGGTGGAAAAAACAATAAGCATCGTACCCTGATCGACCAGTTTGCCTATCCGCTTGGAGGAACCGGCATGATCTATGAGCGTATGGCAGATTTTATCCGGCAAAAAGGTGGTAATGTCTGTCTTGGGACTCCGGTGAAAAGGGTATTGGCAAAAAATCAGACCGTCTATGCGATTGAACTGGAAGACGGCACGGTAAAGGAATATGATCATGTGATTTCTTCCATGCCACTTACTCATCTTGTAAAAAGACTGCCGGAAGTGCCACAGCATATATACGACCTGGCAAACGGACTTACTTTCCGAAATACCATACTGGTATATCTGAATGTACAGGCCAAAGACCTTTTCCCGGACAACTGGCTGTATGTCCATTCCAGGGAGCTCGCCATGGGAAGGCTTACCAATTTCAGGAACTGGGTTCCCCAGATTAACGGAGATGAGCAGTCAACCATACTGACACTTGAATACTGGTGCTATGATCACGATGATTTCTGGAACAAGGACGACTCGGAGCTGATTGAGCTTGCAAAGAAAGAAGTCAGAGACACCGGGCTGATTAAAGACGCGAAAATCAGTGACGGCTTTGTCTATCGCATTCCCAAATGCTACCCTGTCTATAGCCAGGGGTATAAAGATAAGCTCAAACCGGTAGAAGAATACCTGAAAACAGTCAGTAACCTGACGGTAATCGGTCGTTATGGCGCTTTCAAATACAATAATCAGGATCACAGTATCCTGATGGGGCTTATGGCTGCCGAAAATGTACTGCATAACAGAGGTAATGATCTGTGGGAAATTAATACCGATTACGAAAGCTATCAGGAAGCATCTGTAATAACCAAGACAGGCCTGGAGAAAACGTCTGTTTAGATCTCCCCTGCTTACTTTTTTTTCTGACAGTCCGGGCAATAGTATGTTGTCCGGCCTGACACCTTAATGGTTTTTAATTTTCCCTGGCATGGATCAGGACAAGATGCATGAGGCTTTCTGTTGGAAAGAATGTAGTTATCAGGCAGTGATTTGCGTGCTTTTCCATAGGCGCTTTTGTGAAGCTTATGGCGCATGTATTTAATGGAGGTATCCAATACTTTTTTCATCTCCCGGTACATTTTTTCAAGCTCTTCTTTGGATAGATCACTGCTTTTAGTCTGAGGATGTATGCGTGACTGAAACAAAATTTCATCTGCATACACATTTCCTATTCCTGACAGAATGGCCTGATTCATAAGAGCGGATTTAACCATGGCTCCGGAGCTTTGAAGATGTTTGACAAAATCTTTCTTCCTGATGGATAACGCATCTGGTCCGAGATCATGCTTGTCTCTGATTTCTTCCACATTGTTTCGTAAGGCCAGATGTCCGAATTTGCGGGGATCAATATAGCTCAGATTTTCCCCGGATTCCAGATCAAAGATCACTTTTGAATACTCCGGGCGCTGCCCTTTATCGTAAAAGGAAAGGCTGCCGGTCATACCAAAATGAACTTCCAGGCAACCTCCGCTGCTCAGTTCGATTCCGAGATACTTACCGAGGCGTTTTACTTTTGTGAAGCTATGATCTTTGAGTGTTTGCTGCAGTTTCTTTTCCGAAAGATCGTCGAGTAAAGCCTTGTCCAGTACTTTTACCCCTGTAATCCGTCGGTTCAGACCATCCGACTCTATCTTTTCCCTGTAAATCTCAACTTCTGGCAATTCAGGCATGATAATGTGTATTTAAATATAGTCTTTGTAATAGGTACTTTTGAACCCCTTTTGTAAATTAACCCCTTTATGGGAAGCTTTGTTGTACTATGCTGAAATGGGAAATACTTACGCAGGAAGACATATTCAAAAATCAATGGTATTATCTGCGCAAAGATGAAGTACGCCTGCCGGATGGCAAGGTGATTGATGATTATTTTGTGAGTGTTCGTCCGGAAGTGGTGCTGATTTTTGCTCTTACGGAAGGCAACAAAGTGCTTCTGGTGCGTCAGTATAAGCATGGGCTGCAACGGATAGTTACAGAACTTCCGGGTGGGTTTTATGATAAATCAGAAGAGCATCCGAAAGATGCAGCGGCGAGAGAGCTACTGGAAGAAACCGGATATATGGCCGGGAATATGGAGGAAATCGCAGTGCTGGCTGATAATCCGACCAAGGATACAAATTATATTCACGTGTTTTTTGCCAGAAACTGTCGTAAGGTTGCGGAGCAGAACCTTGATGAAACCGAATCAATTGAGGTGCTTGAAGTGGATCCGGTAATGATCAGAACCATGATTTTAAGCAGGGAGCTGTTTATATCCGGTTCTGTGGCGGCAGTTTTTATAGCGCTGGAACGTTTGCAGGATGAGCGTATTCTTTGAAGAAAAGAACAATTGCAAGAGCCGCCGGCTTATATTTAATGAAAAGAAACATAAATTGGTATGGAGAATAGAGCCAGTAATTCAGACAACTCTTCAGAAAAACCTGGAAAATTTGTCAGAATGGGTAAGAACTTGGGGCATATGATTTCAGTAACTCCTTTGTTCAGAGCGTTGAAAGAAAAAGCCAGTTTGTATTTTCATAATCCTGAGCAACTGCAGGATGAAATTACCAGCTTTTATAATGAAGCAACGAATGAACATGGACGCAAGACAGTGGCAGACATGTGGCAGAAAATAAAGAATATGTATGCTATGGTTCAGGATGCCCTGCAGAATAATTATACTGCCCTTTCCAAACCCAAGCTGATCATTGGGATCGCTGTATTGCTGTATGTAGTGATTCCTACGGATGTTATTCCGGATGTATTACCTGTGCTTGGCTTTGCAGATGATATGGCATTGCTGGCCTGGTTTCTGAAGCATGCAGCAAGAGAAATTCATAATTACGAAATCTGGCGGTCAACCAGAATTTCACCGATTGAAACATATGCCGGTTAAAATAAATACAACATATAAATCCCCCTTCTTTCTATTTTCAAGAGATTTTCAGACAATTTATCCTGCGATTTTCCGTAAAGTCGCCGGGATAAATTATTCCAGGGAGCGTATCGTTACTCATGATGAAGATTTTCTCGATCTTGACTGGTCTCTGGTCGATTCTTCCGATCAGAGGCTTGTTATTATCTCCCACGGACTCGAAGGTGACAGCAGAAGACCTTATGTTTTGGGGATGGTAGCTGCACTTAACAAGGCTGGTTTTAACGTGCTGGCATGGAATTACCGGGGTTGCAGCGGCGAATTGAATAAAGTATACCGTTTTTATCATAGTGGTGAAACGGGGGACCTGGCTTTTGTAATCGATTATGCAGTACAGAAAGGCTTTTCTTCGGTTTCTCTGATTGGTTTTAGTGTGGGTGGAAATATAACACTCAAGTTTCTGGGAGAAACAGGACGGACCAGACAATATGTAAAAAAGGCAGTTGTTTTTTCCGTGCCTTGTCATCTGGAGTCTGCTTCGTACCAGCTGGCCAGGTTACGCAGTAAAATATACATGCGGAGATTTATAAAAAGTCTTTCACGAAAAGTGAGAGAAAAAGCGTTGTTAATGCCTGACAAGTTTGATTGTACGCCTTTGAAAAATATGAAAACCTTTGCGGAGTTTGATAGTCATTATACTGCACCGATGTTTGGGTATAAGGATGCCGTAGAATACTGGACTTCTAATAGTTCCGTTTTTTTTATTCCCAATATCAGGATTCCGACGCTGATCATAAATGCGCAGAATGACCCGTTTCTTTCTTCGCAATGCTTTCCCTATGATGAAGCGGAGCAGAATGACCGGGTCATACTGGAAGTGACAAGGGAAGGCGGACATTGTGGTTTTTATGCACGCCATCCGGAAGGACTATACTGGTCAGAGCAGCGTGCGCTGGAATTTCTGAATGAGTAATAAGAACACCATGAAAAGCTGTTATTAGCGGAATATCCAGCGAATAAGCTTGCGCTTAATCTGGCTATATGGAGGATATTTGACCGGGGCATCAAACCAGGTTGCGGTACGTACAATGCTTTTCATATGTGAAAAAACATCAAAGCCGGCTTTCCCGTGATACCTGCCGGTTCCGCTGTTGCCGATTCCACCGAATGGTAAATCCGGTTCGGAGAGATGAATCAGCGTATTATTTACACAACCACCACCAAATTGAACAGATTGGATAATCTGTTGCTCGAAGTCTCTGTTTTCAGTAAAAACATATAAAGCCAGCGGATGAGAATTATGCTGAATAATTTCAAAGATATCTTCTGTTTTCTCGTATGTCAGAACAGGCAAAACCGGCCCGAAAATTTCTTCCTGCATAACCGTATCCTCAACGCTCACATTGTCCAGAATTGTTGGTGCGATATACAGAGATTCGTCTTCATACGTCCCACTGTCTCACCCCCCTAATTATTGGACGTTTCTTCCAAATCATTTTAGAAGATTTTGCTTATTATTTGCCTGCACAAAGGTAGCGAACACTTCCTTGCTGTCAAGGGCCTGACAAGTGCCTCGTACCTC